>FWPV01000411.1_pt1 | contig 137029 bp, 110 predicted proteins | sample 2228371 | NCBI WGS metagenome assembly FWPV01 (sample SAMEA103939776, study PRJEB20133) | metagenome | reverse complement strand
TTTCGTGGCCGCTTAAAATTCAAATTTTCATTTTAGAATTTCAGGTAATAAAATTCTTATAGGCCACGGAATTGGAACTGCCACGGAAATCAAGTTTTGAAGTATTTTTCCGTGTGAGTTCTTTTTCCGTGTCCAAAAATTCTGAGACCTTTCGTTTCTGAGACCAAAAACAAATTGACTAAGAAAGAGGAAGAGAAAGATCCTTTGCCCACGAAATACACAGAATGACACGAAAGAAGAAAAATGCTTTCAGTGAACTTTGGTGTGTTTCGTGGGCGCTTAAAATTCAAATTTTCATTTTAGAATTTCAATTGCAATGGAAAAAATCTTTACCACCCACGCATGCCGACATGGTGGATTTTGCTGGATCGATTTGGGAATGGCCACCACAAAACCTTTGCCCACCTTTTCCCATGCCAATTGTTGATCCACGCCTAGCAACTGCATTTTTGCCCCATCCGCAGGTTGAAAAGTAGATAGCCAGATCCTGGATGGTGGATTGGGTTCATCCTCATCAGCCAGATAAATGGCATACACCGTCCCGTCTCGCTTCTGCGTCAAACACACCTTGCCCTCTTTGAACGGCGCCAGCGGTTTGGTTTCGTAGATCGCTTCCCCATTGATCTTCATCCATTCGCCGATGCCCTTGAGGCGATCGTAAGCATCATCAGCCCAATCACCTTCGGGGGATGGCCCAATATTCAATAGAAAATTTCCGCCTTTAGCCACGATATCCACCAGCGTATGGACGAGCTGAGGCACGGACTTATATCGATGCTCGCTATTGTACGACCAGCCCTCGGCCATGGTGATGCAAGATTCCCAGGGCACGTTCAGCGGTCGCTCAGGGATCTTCTGCTCGGGCGTGAGATAATTCTCGAACTCGCCGCTCACCCAACGATCCACGATGATCAATCCTGGTTGGTGCTTTCGAGCCATGGCCGCAATTTTGGGCATGTCGATATCCTGATTGTAGTTTTTCTTCTTCGCCCAATCTTCAAATTCCTTTGGCATATTCTCGATGGGCCGCACCCAGGCGCCGTCCAGCCAGAGGATATCGAGCCTGCCATATTGGGTCATTAGTTCTTCAATTTGGCCAAAAGTGAAATCTTTGAATTTTTGCCAGCGCTCTGGGAATTTGGCAGGATCATAATTGACATGGCGATCGGGGGTAGCGTAATAATTCCACCAATAGTACTCGCTGCTCCAATCGGGCTTGGAGAAATACGCACCGATCATGAAGCCCTCCTGCCGAAAGGCATCGAAAATCGCACGGGTGATGTCAGCTCTGGGCTGGCCATGAAAAGGGCATTCAGGCGAGGTGATTTTGTAATCGGTCAGTTTCGAATCGAACATACAGAAGCCATCGTGGTGCTTGGTAGTAAACACGAGATATTTCATGCCCGCCGCTTTGGCTGCTCTGGCCCATTTGACAGGATCGAATTGCGTGGGATTGAAAGTCTTTTTCAGATTTCGATATTGGCGCTTGTACTCCTCATAATCATCAATAGGTCGGGTAATCCAATCTTCCGAGCAGATCGACCAGGATTCCACCACGCCCCACTGGCTGTAGGGTCCCCAATGCATCATCAGGCCAAATTTCAAGTCCTGCCATTTCTCCAGCCTGGCTTTGACCAGCGGATCGGCCACGGGGACATAGTCTTTTTCTGAATGCTGCGCCATCATTATTGTAAAAGCGACCAATATGAAAAGCAAATACAAAATGCTATTCGGTTTTCGTTGATTTGCCTTCAATGTGATTCACAAAATTTAATCCATCTTGAAAAATCTCTAATTTGATGCTTACGGTTTTACCATTTAATACTACCAGTTTAGCTGCTGGTCTTTTTTGAAGAAAGCGGTCTTAATTCCCTTCTCGAAGAAGAGAAGCTTCACCAGGTCATGGCCGATCTTCGCCGCGCGACCTTAAAAGGTGGCAATGGACAGTTCACTTCGATTATCCACAAAGATCGCCCATGAGTTCAGCCTTGACTGACATCGATCATCTTCCAACTTCGTTGAAACTTCTGTCGGAAGAAGCAACATAATGGCGCGCGCTCTATGCCGCTGGCTTTGGTTCGATGGCTTTGAGCAACTCTTTGGCCGCTTTCCGCACAACGCCCTTACTGCTGTGCGAATAAGCTTCGGCGATTGCAAAGATTTCATCGTGCAAGGCGGGTATTCTTCTGGCGACGTTGGTCAGTCCCTTTAAAGCGTGTCCCGCGTGCTTGCCTTGCCACACGGTTAGCGCTTCTTTCAATAAGGGATAAGCCTTTTCTGCTGCTGAATCACCAGTTGCCGCGTAGTTCGCAATAGCATCTGTGGCATAATCGCGAACGATGACACTCGAATCCTTGCGAATTTTTTCGGCCAGCGTTGGAAGCAGAGAGCCAATCACAGTGGGAGCAGATGGGGCAACCAGAGCCAGCGCGTGCATGGCCTCCCAGCGTACGCGCGTGGACTTGTGATTCAACAGGGCCGCCAAGGATTCGGCGTAAGGCGCCACCCAATCAGGATGTTGCTCCGCAATCTTGGTCAAAACTTCGGCGCAGTCCCCAACAAGAGCCACATCATAACTGTTAAGACCTTCCGCGATCTCAGCGATCAGATCAGGGTCATCCAGGCATTGAATGGCCACTTTGCGATTCGAGTACTCCGAACGATCGCCAACTTGTGAAGATAGCTTGCTAAGAATGGACATATCGATACTCCTGAATCGGGCGATATAGCACTGATTAAAGAAAGGCGGGCTAACGGCCTGCGCTTCAGAATCCCTAGCGTCCGTTGGAAGCGCGTGTTGGGCGGACCTACGCCGTTCACAATGCTGGTCAGTTGTCTGCGCTATACACATAGAAGCATTTCTAGATCTGCCGTCGCTTCTCATGGTATACGTGACATTTGGTCTATTTCATGAGCATACGCGCAATAGACCAGACGACCGCGGCGATGATGATTAGCCAAATGGCAATGGTTATGATGGCGCCAGCCTTGCTGATGGGTTTCGCTTGCCGCAATAACTCTTCGGTTTGCTGCCTGGCATCGGCCATTACTTCAGCAGGGATCATCTTCAAGGCCAGTATAATGCCCAAGGGTGTCACAATCAAGTCATCGAGATAACCGAGCACAGGGATGAAATCTGGGATCAAATCAATGGGACTAAAAGTATGCGCTATTACCAAACCCATGAAGAATTTGGCGTACCACGGGACTCGCGGATCATGGATCGCAATATACAAAGTATAAGCTTCTGCTTTGAGGGTGTGAGCACTACTTTTTAGTTTTGCGATCATGAATCGTCCTTAACAGATATGCAATGCTTGACTAGCCCACCCAACCTTTTGCCTATCCGGCAAACCCATTTAAATCGATCTTCCATTTGTAAGAAATCTCATTTTTCGATCAGAGGACATTGACTCATTTCTTCACGCTGGATCCAAACCTCAAAGCAAATCATGTTCAACCATCCAAATCAGGGAATCCTAAAAGCTTTGTTCCACTTGCAGGGAGACTGTCACATTCAACTGCTCATATTTAATCATGACCAATCGAAAACGCAACATCAATTTTTGGGATTGCGGGGATGGAAAAAGCTATCCAAGCCTTCAAGGAACTCGCCTATTGGATTATTGACGACCAAAGAATTCGCTGCCCGAGGACAATGCCTTGATGTCGCAAATTTTAGCAGACTACCATTTCGATGATCCTGGCAAGGAACACAATCAAATTATTCTCTAACCGATTAACTCCATATCCTGCAAAGAACTCAGATCATCCGTTGGCTCGCCCCGAGCAAACACGGCGACGTGTTGGCGCGGATTTCGCGCAGGAGAAAATCCATACTGGCAGCATCGTCGAGGCATTCATAGGTGAAGGGTTCAGGCATGAGGCCATTCCGCTTCTTTGAATGCGCGTTCCAGCAAATCACTCACGCCAATTTCGCCTGCCCAATGGCGCAGGTATGCCACATCCAGTTCGCCGGCGCGGACTTTCAGCACGCCCAAAATATCGCGCCACTGACGATCGGAGACTTCGCCGGCCAGGCGATACCATTCTAGTTTTGCCAGCACAACATCTTCGGGGCTGACCACATACACGCGCTGCTCGGGTTCAGTGGCGATGACCGTTGGTATGCGCCGCTCCAGTTCCATCTGGTCAAAGGCGCGCAGTTTACAGATGAAAAAATCTACCTTGAAGGCGGTCTCGTAGTGAATCAGGTTGAAGCTGCTGCGATGTTCAATGGCGTCGCGCATCGATTCAACGTCGGCGTAAAACTCGTTGGAGAGCGCGGCAACCAGCGGCTGGATATGCTCCAGGCGCATATCCGCCACAATATCCACATCCAGTGTGGAGCGCATGACCCCATATAGTGAGCTCGCCAGCGAACCGGCCACCGCATAGGGGATGCCCAACCGCTCCAGCGTTTGGGTCACCAACAGCGTAATTCTTGTGGCTTCACCTTGCATGGCCATAGACCTTTTGCGCCAGTTCTGCACCCAGCATTTGCTCTGCCAGCAGCCGGCGGATTTGTTCGGGCGTGGCGTTGGGATAACGTTGCTGAAGGCCGCGTGCTGCCAGCGTTTTCACCGTTTCATTCAACCCCTCCACGATGGCAATTTTCTTCCAGGCAGGCATGCGACGAATCAGTTCGATTTGCAGGGCCTCCATTTTAGGGTGCGTATCGGAAAAAAATGTGCTCATTGCTCCTCCGCATAAAACTGCCAGTTTAGTGCCCCATCTTCTTCAAGGAACGCGGTTTTGACCCCCTGATCGGAAACGAGCAACTTTATCAAGCCGCGGTCAATTTTCCATGCGCGGCCTTGAATAGCGGCAAACACGGGTTTGCCTTTAGCATCCATAAGGCGCGGATCGATGTTAAGCATGTCTATTCGCTTGGCGTTGAATGACATCTATTATTCCTGGCTTCGTTGAGATTTCGATTGAACCAGGCAGCATAGCCTATTGATTTGCCGCCAGACTTATTTAAAAGGAGTGGCGCTTGCAAAGGTTTCGAGCCTTCGCAAGGATTTCAATCTGAGAATCATTTGCAATATGGGCACATGCTATATGATGTTGCCTTTGCCTGCTCCACTGAACATTTTTTGCAGGTTCATGACAGGTATTATTCAGTTGTTAATTTTCTAAACCGATGCCGATGTGGCTCTACAACAACAAATGCCTGTCTTAATTCGTCTTCAGAATGTTCTCTCAAGACTCTGGCTAATTCTTGATGTACAGCGTTTTGGTTTGATGGCAGTATGCGGAGATAAATTACACCTGTGCCCTGGAATTTGATGAAAACCAGGTAACCAAAGTCCCTATCCCTGGTGACAAAAAGTCGACCTTGTTCAGTAGCCGTTTGCAGTAAATCCGAATCACTCGCTCGTGAGAGGCCGATTTTTGCCACGGGCACTACATCATGCCCTAACTCGATAAGATAGCGAGCCGTAGCTGCATAAACATCCTGATCAAGAAGGAACTTCATACCGCAACCGAAGCAACGTGAATATCTTCGACAGTCATAATATCTATGGCATACTGAATACAGGCACGAATGTCCTCAATTTGAAGATCGGGATAATAGTCCTGAATAATTTTGTCGAATGAGATTCCTTCTCGTACTAATTCGAGAACGTTCTGGACAGGAATCCGCGTGCCAGCGACACAGGGTTTGCCAAAATGAATATTGGCATTAACTTCAATCCTTTCTCTCATTTTTTGCCCCCATTAATTCAAAATCTTTTGGCCAAAATATATAAAATTGGTTCTTAAATGTCAATTAGAACTCTTGGGATGGAAGATTTTTTTCATGGAAATGAATTTTAAAAGCACAATTCAAAATTTTAAAATTCTACTCTCTGCTAGCAAACTTTTTCCCCTGCCACGCCCAAACAATATCAACCAGCGGCCCCAGCAAATGCCACTGCGTCCCAAACGGATATTCGCCGTAACTCAGCTTATAGCTCAGTAGTATCTGGCACTCCAAAATCGTCATTTGTGAAGCAAGCATTGCTTCGCGAGCTTTGAGAATCATTTTGCCGTGCCCTCACAAAGCGCTTATATCGGGGTTGTGCCGCTATTTTACAGCGCTTCATGAGAGTTTTGCTCCCTTAGAAATTGAGCAGGTGTGAATACCTCCAGCCCCTGGACCCGTGAAAAATGTTGCTCATTCGTTGTCAGTATTGGCAGCTCATTTTCAAGGCAGATGGCTGCAATTAGCACATCTTTGACGCCGATATCTCTATTATGGCTTATCAACTCAGAATGCAAGTAAGCAGCTCCTCGTGCGGCACGGTCGTCAAAAGGTAATATGATCATCGTTCCTAATAAAGCCTCTTCTCCAATTTCTTTTTTAGCCCGTGCAACACCGAACAGGAGTTCATAAACGGTTATGGTCGTCACATAACAGCCACATTCTTTCACGGCTTTCTCGACAGCAGAAGCACTCGGCTCACGACCTTTGAGATAACCAATCAAGACAGTGGTATCTAAACAGATTCGGGGAATTTCCATGATTGCCATCCTTGATTAAGCGATTCTATGGCTGAATCGAAATCCTGGTCGTCACGCAATGCTCCTCGCAACGATAGAAATTTATCCAGGGGAGTCAGGCGCACCGTCTGTCCTTCGACAACGGTTTTAATTTTATCGCCCTCACGCAGGTTTAAAAGCTTCATGAGCCATACTGGAAGGGCAATCACATCTTCCTTTGAGCTTTTTACTATGACTGTCATATTGCATCTCTTTCTAAATTTTGTAGCCAGGTAGCTGCGAGAGTTTATGGCAGAGACATCCTCGTTTAGGATACCCACAATGCTGCCAGAATCAGCTAAGGCTCAATGAACTCACGCTGGATAAATATAGTCAAAGTTTACTGAAAAAACAACTGACAATTTTTTGTGCATCTATACCAAAATCACCTGCTTCAACCTGCCTGTTGAGAAGCCTTACGGCTTTGCGTTCGCCGAAGGCCGAATCCGTGACAGTTGGCGGGAGATTTAACCTGATCAGTTGAACATTCATTCTATTTCCCCTGCCACGCCCATACCAGATCAACCAGCGGACCCAGCAAATGCCATTGGGTGCCAAACGGATATTCGCCGTAACTCAGCTTATAGCCGAAGCAAAGTTGAAACCGCTGGCTCCTGGTCCACAGCAATAAGCCCTTATGTTCAAACGCCATTTTCTCATCGGCGCTGGGATAATAGAACACATCGGCATCCATTAGATAATTCCAGCGCCTGACCAGCCTGCCCTCCAGATTACACCCGCCTCGAAAGCCATAGACCTGGTAAAAGACATTCAATCGGGGAAAAACCAGCGGCAGGTCGATGGTCGTGCGCTCATCCAGACCGCCAGATCTGATCCCCACACAGAAACCAGCCTTGCCCGTCAACAGATGGCCATTGGCTATGGATTTGGAGACAAGCACTTCATTGTAGATCGAAACCAGGTGCGGGATGTCGAACTCGGGCGAGATGATGCCGCCCGTCCCTTTTCGGGAGATGGTGCGCAACAACGGTGTGGGATAATAAATGCTATGGCGGGTCGCTATCTTCAAATCCTGATAAAAACCATGAGACCATTTCACATTCAGATTGGGCATGAGGAAAAAAGCCAGCGGATGCGTTGAAAATTCCAGCCAATCGGAATAGCCCCAGCGGAGCGATTGGAACACGCCGATCTCCCATCGGCCAGCGGGCAGCAGATAGGCGGTATTCGAGGACCAGTTGCGCCAGGCGGTTTGGTCTGGCTCACCTACGAACAAGGTGCCGACGGCACACAGGATAATCACTGCAACCTTGCAAAGGTTCGAAACATTCGCAAGGATCGATTGAAATATATTTTTCATCTGGGCACCTCCCATTTGGCACTGACTGGCGCATGATCGGATAGATCGAGAATATCCTGATGCGTGACGTCCGACCCTGGCACCCATCGGGTATTGGTGAATAAATAGTCCAGCTTGCGGTCCCAAAAGCTATTCGGATTGGTGGTGTGGGTGAAGTAGCGTCTCTGATCTCTCAAATAGTCAGCCAGCGGGACCGAGCATTGGTAGGTATCGTACAAGCCTTGCAGCCAGGTCATTTCTGGCGTGTAGTTGCTGCCCTCTTTGTGCAGGGGCTTGTCGTGAGGTCCGTGAAATGATTCCCCAGGACATTTATCTTCATCGCAATAATCAGTAGAATCAGAGCCAGGGGGGAGCAAATTCAGATCACCGCCAGCAATAAACACGTTGCCTTCTGCTGAGAGCTTATCGAGTTCGTCTTTAAAAAGATCGACCTGGATTTTTTTGGTATCGTCGGTCGAAAACGCTTCGATGTGAACGTTGACGGCATAGAAGTTATCGGCGCCAGGCAGCTCGATTTTGGCTTTGAGGATATTGTGCCGCAGATAAAAATATTTGGTCAGCGCATCCTGATCGCCGCGCAGGGGTAATGGAATTCGTATGGCGTCGCTAATCTTCCAGCGTGACAGAATGGCGTTTCCCATATCGATGCGGCCCAATCCATCGCTGGGAACGAATTGCGTCTGCCAATACGAGGCATAGACGCCATAATTGAAATAGGTGTGATCCAGCAGCCATTGCAGCTCATCGATATACGCCGATTTTTTGGATTGGACATCCACCTCCTGTAATAGCAGGATGTCTGGTTGCAGCTCATTGATTTTGGCTGCTATGCCCGTCAAGACAGCGAGGATTTCGTCCTCGGAGAACAGCACGCGATCGCCACAGCTATCGCCGAACCACGGTGCCCGGCCGATGCCGAAACGGATATTCCAGGTCATGACCAGTAGCGTATCAGGCCGGGCTGGAGGTGTTGTCTGGTTTTTGGCAGTGTATTGGATGGCGTTTTCGGTTTTTTCAAATCGGTTCACCAGGGGATCGCATGTCAAAAGGATAAATAAAAGCAGGATTCCTCCGATCCCTGAGAGCCTCTTAATCGATTGCCGTTGAGACATTGGAATGCCTCCTTCGCTGATAAAGGTGAAGATCCGCAGAATACAAGATCATCGAGTCATTGAGAGGATCTGATGCCTGCGAATGCAGGCGTTCCTGCATTCGCAGGAATGGTTTTTAGCGTTGACTGTCTAATGGAACAATACCCCATCAGGCACAGCCTGCTTCTCGATCCCGGATCCCCACCAATAGACCTTCAACCCATCGCCGCCCGTCTTTTCAAAGAAAGTCACCCGAATGGGATGAAAGCCAGCGGCCAGGGCAATCACGCCCGACCGTTCCATCATCCCGTGCAGGCCATCGTTGTTCACCACCAGTTCATCGCCGATGAAAAGCTGGCTGCCGTCATCGGAATCGGTGGAGAAGCCATAGACGCCATTCTTCGGAATTTTGATGAAGCCTGTGTACTGAAAGCCGAAATACTCCTCCTGATTTCGGGGCGAGAAATCGAAATTGCGCAGCGTGCCAGTTTTCAACGGCTGCAACTGGCTGAAATCGGGGAGCCAATCCCAATCGCCCTCGAAATAGGCGTAATGAATTCCCGCAGCGGGATTGGTCACGGCTGCGGCAGGCCGAGGGGCGACCTTCGTGAAAGTGGCCTGGATGGCAGCGCTCACAGGTTTATCATCCCGAAAGCAGCGGGCCGAAACCGTGGTCGTCTTCGTCAGGCGAATCGGTCCCGTCGCCAGAATGGAATTGGGCTGCGGGATCGTGCCGTCCAGCGTATAGCGCACCTGAATGTTCTCCCGATCCGAGGTCATGGCCACCTGGATCTCGTCCACGAAGATATTGAAATCGGCCTTGATTTCGGGCGGATTATTGATATCGGGCTTGCCCTCGATCTCCAGCACCACCACGCTGTTGATGGAATCGGGCGCAGTTGTGGGAATAGCGATCACCAGCGCATCCTCATCCCGAGAGACGGCCAATGGGGATCGCTCAGGATCGGAGAGCAGATAGGCGGTTCTGGCGCTATTATAAATCCCAGGCACCACCAGCTCACCCGTCTCGGGCCAATCGAACACATGGAGGTAGAGTCGAGTGCCGCCCTCTATCGGTTGCTGGGTGCAGCGCCCCCATGCCAGATACTTGAACGGGCTGGCAAGGGTGGCGTAGATGGCAGCGCTATTGACTTTCATCCATTGCCCGATGGCCTTCAGCCGATCGATGCTGGGCTGCGGGAACAATCCCTCGGCCGTGGGACCGACATTGAGCAAGAAATTGCCCCCCTTGGACGCAATGTCGGCCAGCATCTGGATCAGCTCTTTGGCCGACTTCCAATTTTGATCGTGCTTGTTGTAGCCCCAATGATCGTTCATGGTCATGCAGGTCTCCCAATCCACGCCAGGCAGGCCTGTGGCAGGAATCTGCTGCTCGGGCGTGCCGAAATCGCCAGCGAACTCGCCCGCCTGGGTGAACCCCTCCATGCCCGATCGGCCAGCGCCCACCCGATTGTTGATGATGATGTTGGGCTGCAAACTGCGGACGTAATTGTACAGATCCTTGCCCCGCTCCTGGTTCCAGGTGTTCTCCCATTCGCCATCGAACCAGAGCACACCGATCTCGCCGTAATTTTTGACCAGCTCCCGAAGCTGATTCTTCATGTGCCGAACATAGCGCTCAAAATCAGCGCCCTCGGTGGGCCGATCCTTCTCCCAATCCCGACGGGGCAGATAATCGGGATGATGCCAGTCCATGATCGAGTGATACCAGCACATTTTGAGCCCTGCTTTGTGACAGGCATCCGAAAGCTCCTTGAGAATATCCCGCTGGAACGGCGTGGACATGACATCGAAATCGGTGTATTTGGAGTCGAACAGGCAGAAGCCATCGTGATGCTTGGAGGTGATGACGATGTACTTCATGCCCGCATCTTTGGCCATCTGGACCCATTCCTCAGCGTTGAACTTCACAGGATTGAATTGCCCGACGAACTTATCGTATTCCTCCAGCGGAATCTGGGCCGTGGTTCGGATCCATTCGGCATGGTCGGTCCGTCCGTTCCATTCGCCCGCAGGGATAGCGTAAAGCCCCCAATGGATGAACAGTCCGAACCGAGCCTCCCGCCACCATTCCATGCGGGCGTCACGGTCAGCCTGGGATTCGGTCAGGTAATTTTTTGAGCCACAGGCTAAGAGAAAGATCAAAGAGAAAAGCAGCAGAATTTTTGAGATGTTCATCGCTCCCTCACTTGGTTTTTTGACAGGATTTACAGGATTGACTGGATAGATTGAATGGGTGCCCGCATGCGCGGGCAAATTAAAGCTGAGCCCGTGCAGAGGAATTGGGCCTTTGCACGGCTGTATCTTTGTCATTGCAACTGCTCCGAGATCTCGGTTTTGATCGCGAGCAAGCGGGCCAAGTCCTGCGCCGCATCTTGATTTTGATCCGCAAAGGGCTTTAGCAGCTCCTCGGCCTGCTCGATATGCGGCAGCGCCTGTTCGGCTTTCCCGATCCGAGTCAGCTTTTGCGATATTTCGAACACAGCATGAATGAACACAGCCAGATCCTTTTGAACTGCCGCAAGAAAGTAACTGGCCTGAGCAAGCTGATGGAGATGTTCGGCGGCCTGGTCGAACTGTTCGAGGTCCATATAGCGATTGCATACATTGCGAAGGACGATCGTCAATTTATCGATGAACGCCTCGGGGTGCTGGTCGGCTAAGTTCTGATAGATCGCCAGGGCCTGTTGGGTTCGCTGCAGCGCGCCGTCGCGATCCCCCAGCTCCGATAAGATATTGCCCAGGTTGTTGAGCGTCATGGCCAGATCGGGCAAGAACGCCTCGGGGTGCTGGTCGGCTAAGTTCTGATAGATCGCCAGGGCCTGTTCGGTTCGCTGGCGCGCGCCGTCGCGATCCCCCAGCTCCGCCATGAATTGGCCCAGGTTGTTGAGCGTCATGGCCAGATCGGGCAAGAACGCCTCGGGGTGCTGCTCGGCTAAGTTCTGATAGATCGCCAGGGCTTCCTCGGTGCGCTGTCGCGCGCCGTCGCGATCCCCCAGCTCCGATAAGATCGTGCCCAGGTTGTTGAGCGTCATGGCCAGATCGGGCAAGAACGCCTCGGGGTGCTGGTCGGCTAATTGTTGATAGATCGCGAGGGCCTGTTCGGTTCGCTGGCGCGCGCCGTCGCGATCCCCCAGCTCCGCCATGAATTGGCCCAGGTTGTTGAGCGTGGTTGCGACATACGGCAAGAACGCCTCGGGGTGTTGCTCGACTAATTGTTGATAGATCGCCAGGGCCTCTTCGGTTCGCTTCAGCGCGCCGTGGCGATCCCCCAGCTCGGATAAGATATTGCCCAGGTTGTTGAGCGTGCCTGCGACATACGGCAAGAACGCCTCGGGGTGCTGGTCGGCTAAGTTCTGATAGATCTCCAGGGCCTCTTCGGTTCTCTGGCGCGCGCCGTCGCGATCCCCTATTTTGGAAAGAGAAACACTGAGATTGTTCAACCACTTGCCTTTGATCTCATCAGTCTGACTATTGGCGATCACCTTCGCAGCCAGCCAGGCCCGCGTCTGTCGCCTGTCCCGCAGGCCAAAGTAATCTATCAACCCTGTAGCGATTTGCTCAGCATGGTCAAAATCGTGCTCCAGCCCCCAATCAAACGCGTGAAGGATATTGTCCTCCTCTGCCATCAGCGCATTAAAAGCGTTACGATGCAATTCAGACAGCTTCTGCCGTAATTGCTCAGGCGCCTGGGGCAGATCGAGCTGTTTCATCGCCTCTGGATCTTGTGCTGGATTTAACAGGAAATCAGACCATAAAACAAATTTTGCCCAAAATTGGAGGGCCTTCGAGTAAAACGCCTCCTTGTCTGCTGCCTGCAACTGTTGTTCCGCATACTCGCGGATAGGGCTGAGCATCCAGTAGCGCTGCTGGTCGCGCTCAAAACGGTACAGGCCCATATCACACGCCTGCTGAATCAGCTCCCGCCAGTTGTCTCCTAATAGCGGATCTAATGTGGCTACATATCGGAACAGCCCGCCTGGGAAAAAACTGCTCTTACAGAAAACGTCCTGGGCTTCAGGAGACAGGCATCGAAAAGAGATGTCCAGGGAGGCACGCAGCGAGCGCTGGCGCTCCGGCAGAGCGCGCAGCTCAGGCGCTTCGAGCAATTGAAGCAATTGTTTTTGCGCCTGCCGAATCTGGGCTGCGATGGGCTCCGGGCTATGCATGAACCGCTGAGCCGCCAAGAACAGGCTCAACGGGTGACCGCCGAGCAAGTCGAACAGCTTCACCAGACCCAGCTTCTCCTCGTTGGGAAGCGATAATACGTCCTGTTTAATTTCAGGATCCGAAATAAAAAACAGGAACAGGGACCATGCCTGGTCACCAGCGAGCGGGTCAACGATGAAGTTGGTCTCGTAGCCGCCCAGGGGCACTTTGGTGCGCGAGGTGGTTAAAATATGAAGCTGGGCTGACGAGGAAAGCATGGCCTTGAGCAACGAGCCAGGGTGTGGGGTTAAGGCTTCGCTGTCCGGGGAAAACAGTTGTTCGATATTGTCGAGCAGGAGCAACGTGCGCCCTTTCTCTTTGTTCCGCTGTTGCAGGAACTGGGGAAGAAAAGCAATTGGATCGGGGATTTCCATCCCCTCGGCTATGCCGAGCGCGTTCAGGATGTCCAGGGCCAACCTCTTGGTGTCGTTCGTTCTTGAGCAGTCGATTTCAAAGATGCCGCCTGGGAACAGGTGATATTCGGCTGCCAGATCGCAGGCGGCCTGGGCCAGCCGGGTTTTGCCAATGCCGCCTTCGCCATGCAGATTGATCAATCTGCTTTTGGTCGCTTTGATCCCGGGCAGTGGCGGGCTCAGCTCCTCGAGGAGGCGGATCAGGTTCTCCTCGCGGCCGATGATGCGGTCGCGATCGCGTACGGTTTTCACATGCGGAGCCAGGGCCGGAGAAGTATCGCGAATCTGCAGGTCGCCGTTTTGGACATCGGAAAAGCAAATCGTTTGCTGAGAATGGAGCTTGAGTCGTTTATAAGGCGAAGGTCCTCCGTCATCGCCGGAGCCATCCTGCCAGGCGATCTCACCGACTATATCGTCGCGTCGGATTTTGTGCACCCCCTGCTGAAAGGCCTGATCAGTTGATTTTCCGCTCAAGAGCGCCCGATAGAAGCCCTGGGAAAATAGCTGCATGGCGCGCGTCGGGATGGGGAATTCGCCCTGGGTATAAATGAGGGACATGGGGGAAGCGCCCTTTCCGTCCTTCAGCAGCTCGATGCTTCGCTCGCCGTGGCAGGCGCTGTTGATGAAAACCGCGACTTTGTCGCCGACCATATCCGCCAGCTCGCCTGGACTGATATAGCGGGCGCAACCTTTGCTGTTTTCGTCTTCGAATAAAAGGCAGCCGATTTCATTGCCATGACCGACAAAATGGAGAATGTGAAATCCAGAATCGAGGTGATCGTAGAGTTGCTCCCTGGTTGCGTGCGGCAGGTAAACGAGATCTACGGATCGGTCGATGCCATCCAATCCCTGGCGAATGGCATCAACCTCCTCCTGAACGCGGAGCACATCGATTGGAATTGGATTGAGCCGAAAGGATGGCTCACCAGATATGAACCCAAGCTCAGAGAGCTTTTGGGAGAAAAACTCCGGATCGGGAAATGGTGGGAAAAAGACAAATTCGGCCGGCTCGTGTTGATCATCAATGCCACCGAAATTGAGCTTTAAGCCATGAAAGAAATGCAGGAGTCGCTCCCGGTTCCCCTGAAAATTTTCAACTCGCATGGACACCCTGACTTCCCTTGAAAGCAGGGGTTGAGAACAGGCGAGCAAAATTCGCAGTGTGCTCGATGGCACATTCAGTGCAGCCATGCGGGGCCCCTTTCGTTTTGATATTCGATTACATCGCTGAACCTGTCAGGAGATCGTTATTTTTCCTCGCGGTCCATCCCTCGCACGCCGAAAATATAGCCCAAAATCGCTGTCAGGACCGGCAACATACTCTTTTCGACGAATTGCTCAAACAACCTTTGCGTTCGCTGGAGCACGATATTGGATAGCTCGGTGTAGTTTTTCAGGTCATCAGCGGTCAATGAAGTGCTGGGGATTTTGGGCGGAATATGAATAAAGTAATCGATGAATAGCGCAGCGGTGACAATTCCCAGATATGCAAACACGAAAATGGCGAGGTAATAGCCGACCCGGGTCGTGCTGATTTTTTGGGCTAATCGGGGGATATTCTCTTTTTCGAAAATATCGCTCAAGCCAACTCTTTCTCTGTGATTAGACATAAGCCTCCCTTTCAATGGCTACTCGGTGAGCACAATTTCTTTTATGATTTTGTCGTCCTTATCCGCAATGGCCAGTTTATTCCCTTTTTGTTTGACCTCTCGGTCCAAATAGCGATACAAGCTTAAAGCCCTTCGGATGATCTCTGTCTTGCTGACCTTGTCTTTTTCAGCCAGTTCGGATAAAATCTCATCCGCTTTCTCTGGAAATTGAACAGTTAATCTCGGCATTTTTGTCCCTCCTGTATGCTATGTCCAACATGATTTTCGTTTTTTCCGCATCAAATATACATCGTATTGATGCAAAAAGCAAGCATTTTTTGTGTGTGAAGGATCACTGGGCATGAATTTTTTGAAGCGAAACTGTCTATTTTTTGAACAGCCTGGGGACATTTTTTCATAGAATGAAGAAACAGGCCAGGGTTGATCCATCATGTCGGCGATAAAATCGCAATTGGACCATGGCCGGTTGGAATCTTCATTCGGCCGGGCTGTTTTTGAATAGAAGCTACAAAGCGCGTCATTTGTGGATTTGCATGAGAAATGAAGCATTGAAGTATTTTTTCCGTCTGAGTTCTTTTTCCGTGTCCAATAAAAAATTTGGGCCACGGAATTGGGACTGGCACGACGCGACGTCATTGCGAGCGAAGCGAAGCAATCTTGTTCGATTCAGCAGATTGCTTCAGCGCTTTGGTCTCGCAATGACTGTCAAAACTAAAAAATATCTTTTTTCCAGACAGTGACTATTGAATAATCGACATCCGACGCAAAGCATAAACTGGCACGTACTCAATTTATGCCGCCTCATATCTTTCGGTTGACAAATAATCTTTGGTAGTGATGATCATCCTCTCGGGTTGGTATTTTTTATAGAAGCTCAACAGCCCGCCAGTGACCTCGGGTTTTCGCTCGGTGTATTTCACCTCAATTGGGATCACGCAGCTACCATTGTCAATGACAAAATCGACTTCAGCTTTGGTCTGTGTTCGCCAGAAATGCAATTGACTTCTCAGTTTGATTTTCAATTCATTGTAGATGAAATTTTCCACCATGCTGCCCGTCTCCCGAAGGACAAAGCTTTGCGTCTTGATGATGTTTTTCAAGCCAAGGTCATTGATATAGACTTTGGGCATTTTGGAAATTTCTTTGCGCGGATTACTAAAGTACGGAGGGACATAATCAAAGATATAGGTGCCGGCGAGAATGTCCAGGTAACGCTCTGTTGTCACCATATTCAATGCCAGGGTGTTGCTGATTTCGTTTTTATTCACTAAATTTCCCACCTGCGATGCCAGGATGAAAATCCATGAAGTCTATTATCAGAAATTATCCCCTGGCTCGATCGTATTCGCTTTGATGGACCAAAAAGCAATGAACCAATGAAGAATGGCGGAGCAGAGGTTAGAGATGGAACCTGTCAATAGCAGGCGCGAAGGCATCCGCGGAGGGGCCTCGGATGGAAATTCACACCATGCTCGAACGAAGGGATTTGGTAATACAATCTAATTGCGCTGGTTGCTTGGGCGACGCATGGGGTTATAGCGTTGCGGATCCGAATCCGCAATTTTCCCGCTTGACATTATGGGCGCTTTTTGCTATATTAGCGGCAATCGAAAACGCATTTTGATCAAGTTGGTCGGAAAATTTGCATCGAACTGCAACGCGATGTGGATGTCTCTGTCGCGAACTATGATTTTAAATGCACCAAACTTGAATTGCTTGAAGGCATAAGCGCACCATAGATAGATTTTCACAGATGAAAACCCGAGAGGACTTTGGTAGCGATCGGGTGTATAGGTATGGCCAAAATTCATTCAATCAGTTGTATTTAGGAACGGACCGGAACGAGGGAGGAAAAGATATGCCTCAATATGCAGAGGGGAGCTTTCGAAGCGAAGATGGACTGGAGCTTTTTTGTCGTAGCTGGCAACCGGATGGGGCAAAGCCCAGGGCAGCCGTGTTGATCGTTCATGGCATAGCCGAGCATGGGGGGCGCTACCAGCACGTGGGAGAATATCTGGCTTCCCATGGGATCGCCGTGGAGATTTTTGATCTGCGAGGACATGGTCGATCCCCAAGCCCTGGGGGCAAAACTTTCGTGAACCGCTTTGATGATTATATTTCAGATGTGCATCTGTATTTGCAACGGATGATGGAACGCAACCCGGGAATAGCGACATTTGTCCTTGGGCATAGCATGGGAGGGCTCATCGCCAGCTTGCTGGTGGTCACCCATCAGCCAGCCATTTCAGGGCTCATCTTAAGCGCACCTGTCATGAAAATCAGCGATGAAATCTCTCCGCTATTGGTGAGACTTTCATCGATTCTCGGCACATTGCTGCCGCATCTTCCAACCATCAAGCTGGATAGCAGCGCTATCTCGCGAGACCCAGAGATCGTCAAGAAATATGATAGTGATCCATTGAACTATCGGGGAGGGATTCGTGCGAGAACCGGGGCGGAGTTCAATCGGGCCACGCAGCAAATTCAGCGGCAGATGGAGGCGGTTCGATTGCCATTACTGATCCTGCACGGCACCAGCGATCGCCTGGCCGATCCAGCCGGAAGCCGACAATTGTACGAGCGCGCGCAATCCAGCGACAAGACCTTGAAGCTCTACGAGGGCTTGTATCACGAGGTGATGAATGAGCCAGAGAAAGAGCGCGTGTTGGCGGATATTGTGGCGTGGATAAAGGAGAGATGGTAGATGAGAGGGGGGCTATTCAGTTTGATTGATTGGCGGTGATTTGTGAGCATTAATCAGTAATCAGTGATCAGTAATCAGTAATCAGTGATCAGTGATCAGAGGAGGAAGGTGAGGGGAGAGGGGGATCGATGATTTGGAAAGCAAGGTGCGATTGAACTGAAGGGGCATAATGAATGGGCAAGGCAGTGTATGTTTTAGCAATCGATCAGGGGACGACGGGCACGCGAGCGGTGCTGTATGACGAGCTGGGACGGATGGTGGATAAATCGGATCGGCCTTTTCGACAGATCTATCCGAAGCCAGGTTGGGTGGAGCATGACGCCATGGAGATCTGGCATACGGTGTTGGAGACTGTTGGAGAGCTATGCGATCGAAATCAAGGCCACATCGCGGCGATCGGAATCACCAATCAGCGCGAAACCACGGTGATTTGGGATCGATATACCGGAAGGCCGATTCATCATGCGATTGTTTGGCAATGTCGCAGGACAGCAGAGATTTGTGAGCAATTGAAACCGAAAGAGGACCTGTTTCGACGCAAGACTGGTCTTCCAGTAGATGCATATTTCAGCGGCACCAAGATCAAATGGCTGTTGGAGCACGAGAGAGATTACCGCATCGATGACCTGTGCTTCGGCACGATCGATACCTGGTTGATCTGGAAATTGACCGATGGTCGTGTTCATGCTACGGACTACACCAATGCGTCCCGAACCATGATCTTCAACATCATCGAGAGGAAATGGGATGAGGAGCTGTGCGAGTTGCTCAATATTCCCATCAATATTTTGCCCGAGGTGAAAAGGTCAATAGACGATTACGGTCAGGTATCGGCGATTGACCAGCTATCTGGAGTGCCGATCTACGGCGTGGCTGGGGATCAACAGGCTGCGTTGTTCGGTCAGACATGTTTTGCCCCGGGGCAGATCAAGAACACATACGGCACAGGCTGTTTTCTGCTGATGAATACGGGCAGTGAGGCGATTTTTTCGAACAAAGGGATGCTGACCACGCTGGCGGTGGCCGGGGATGGATCGCCATGCTATGCGCTGGAGGGCTCGGTGTTCATCGCAGGCGCAGCGATTCAGTGGCTGCGGGATGAACTGCGTATTATCCAGTCATCGAAGGAGAGCGAGGCTTTAGCGCGGTCTGTATCGGACAATGCGGGCGTTTATATGGTCCCGGCGTTTGTTGGGCTGGGAGCTCCGCATTGGGACATGCAGGCGCGCGGGGTGATCGTGGGACTGACCCGGGGCACCAATCGCAATCATATCGTTCGGGCAGCCCTGGAGGCCATGGCCTATCAGAGTTTCGATGTGCTGACCGCCATGATGGCGGAGACTGGCATGATGGCGGATAAGCTTGCGGTCGATGGCGGAGCAGTGGATAATGATTTTCTGATGCAGTTTCAAGCGGATATCATCAATAAGCCAGTGGTGCGTCCCGCCATCATTGAATCGACGTCGCTGGGCGTGGCTTTCATGGCGGGGTTGAAGGCTGGTATCTGGAACAACAGTGACCAGTTATCCCGGCTCAAAGCGATCGACCGTGAATTTTTGCCAGCGATGGCCGCCGAGCAGCGCGAGCAGTTGCTGAAGGGCTGGCAAAAGGCGCTGCGTCAGGCAATGCTTAAATAGCGAACCAGTTCGGCTGGCAGGGTTTGCCTGGTTGGGGGTGAGCAGACATCGCTCCACCCATGGGGCATCGTTGCCTGCGATCTTATGATGAATATATCCTGAGGAGTTCATGGAGACAATTCTGGCGCTGGATTGTGGCACGCAAAGCGTCCGTGCCTTGCTATTCGATTTTCATGGAAATCTGATCTACAAGTCGAAAATCGAGATCGAACCGTACAAATCGCCGCGGCCTGGGTGGGCAGAGCAGGATGCTGACTATTATTGGGATCGACTTTGTGCGGCTTGCCATCAACTCTGGAAGATCTGCGGCCGCAAGCGGCCAGAGATCAAAGGCGTGAGCCTGACCACGCAGCGCAGCACGCTGATCAATGTGGATGAAAATGGCCAGCCGTTGCGCCCGGCCATCCATTGGCTGGATCAGCGGCGCATCGAACGGGAGCAGGTGGTGGGACCGCTGGCCAATTTCGTTTATCACCTGGTGAAAATGGATTACGCGGTCCAGTTTGCCTATGCGGAATGCGAGGCCAATTGGATCATGAAACATCAGCCCGAAATCTGGGAAAAGACGCATAAATATCTCTTTCTGTCAGGCTATCTGACCTACAAATTGATCGGCGAATTTCGTGACTCTGTGGGATGTCAGGTCGGCTATGTGCCATTCGATTACCGCAGGATGAGATGGGCGGATAAACGGCATCTGAATCGGCGATTGTTTCCCATCGAGCAGGAAAAGCTGCCGGAATTGATTGAGCCGGCTCAGGAATTGGGTCGGATCTCCAAATTGGCGTCCAAAGCGACTGGTATCCCTGCGGGAACCCCGCTGATCTCTGCGGCGGCGGACAAAGCCTGCGAGATCCTTGGCGTCGGCGGGGTTACGCCGAACATCGCCTGCCTCAGCTATGGAACGACATGCACCACCTCTATCATGACACCGAAGTACATCGAGGTAATCCCCTTCATCCCGCCCTATCCCAGTGCGATCCCAAATACCTATAACACCGAGATCCAGATTTTTCGCGGTTTCTGGATGGTAAGTTGGTTCAAAGATCAATTTGGCCATCCAGAGAAAGAGCTGGCGACTAAGAACAATACGGTGCCAGAGGCGCTATTCGATCAATTGATCTCCGATATCCCGGCTGCTTCGCTGGGGTTGATTCTGCAGCCGTACTGGGCCCCTGGGGTAAAAATCCCTGGTCCCGAGGCGAAGGGTGCAGTGATCGGTTTCGGGGATGTCCATGGCCGGGCGCATCTCTATAAGGCCATATTAGAGGGATTGGCCTATGCGCTCCGCGAGGGGACGGAACGGACCCAGCAGCGATCCAAAGTGAAAATCACTGAGGTGCGCGTGTCTGGAGGCGGTTCACAGAGCAATCAGGCCATGCAAATCACCGCCGATATCTTTAATCTTCCGGCCAGTCGCTCCAGGGTCTATGAGACTTCGGGATTGGGGGCTGCCATCGATTGTGCGGTTGGATTGAAGATTCATCGCGATTTTCCTGCTGCGGTGCGGGAAATGACCCAAATAGGCGAGACCTTCGAACCCAACCCAGAACATGCCCGGCTTTATGATGCATTGTATCATCGGGTTTATAAAAAAATGTATCAGCATCTAAAACCGCTCTATCAGGAGATCAAAGCGATCACTGGCTATCCAGAGCGGTAGAATGCGTTTGAGGCATGGTTGGGCGTTGCGCATTCAAATGAATTTTGTTTCGCATCTGGTGCAAAAATTGGCTCCAGATCAAAGCAGGCCATTCCGTCCGGCAGGAGCTTGATAGCAATGGCATTGGAGTTCAGCACATCTCTTAGATAAAAATCGCGATGTTTGCATGCGCAGGCACGGCAACAGGGGCTGTTTTTTATGTTCTGCAATGAGAGCAAGGCATAAAGAGCGAACGAGGTTCCTCGTAGAATATGGGTCAGAAGCCGATCGTTCCGCCCATCAAATGAGCGGCGATCAGCCACAAAATGGCGCGCATAGCGATTCGAATCAATAAGGAGCCGTATGGAAGCGATTCAACTCAGTCCAATCGATTATCTGTTCACTGGTGAAGGCTCTCAGCCGATCACCTTTGCGTTTGCCTATTCCCAAAAATTAGACGCGAAGGTATTGCAGGCCAGTTTGATCGAAACGTTAGGTCATTTTCCGATATTGCAGAGCCAGTTGAGGCGCCGGGATGAGACGGATTTAGAGCTTTTTTTGACCGATAGCGGGCTGAGCTTCGATGTCGTGATGTCGCGCCGCGAATTTGCTCCATCGGATCGGATTGAGCAATATATCTCCCCGGTGAAAAGCGTCGAAGGCGAGCCGATGACCCGGATCACGCTCACGCAGACGCCGAACCGATCGGTTCTGGCGATCAGCATCTCCCATGCCCTGGTCGATGGCTTCAGCTATTTTCATTTTTTGTCCAGTTGGGCGCGAATCTACCGGCGAGCGCCGATCGTTCCACCGCATCTGGATCGGACCGTATTGAGTGGCGCTGGCGCGGCTGCCAGGCCAGTGACTGCTGAGGAGATTTATGCCCGATGTGGCCTGTTTTTCGGGGAGGCGAGGCAAGATTCTCAAGCAGCAACGCAAAATCAAGAGCGACTGTTCATCAATGAGGATCAAATCCGAACAGCGCTCGCAGCGGTGAAACAGGAATATCAGAGCGCGTGTACCGAAAACGATGTGATCATGGCGCATCTGTGGAAGCGCTATTTGCCCCAGTGGATGAAAGGGAGCGAGGGGGATTCCTGCTATATCACCTGTCCAGTCGATGTCAGGCGTTTGCTCCCAGATTTCCCCAGAAACTACTTTGGTTGTGCACTGTGCTTTGCGACTACAGAGATCCCATATACTGACCTCCTGCGCGTTTCCGAAGCGGACCTGGCAGCTTCGATTCGAAAAACAGTGAATCAGATCAAACCGCCATATATTTTGAAGTCTTTGCAGACGCTGAATCTATTTCGGCAGCAGCGCGGGCTGAGCGGTATGGGAAGAATTCATCTGCGCCACCCCAGCCGTGGCATGATCGTGACCAATTTGACCCGCTTGCCGATCCGCGAACTCGATTTCGGGGCGGGTGTTCCTGAACATTTTCTGGTCTACACCGATGTAAAATGCAGCGCTGCCATTTTAGCCGGTCACCAAGGGGTGGAGGTCATTGTTGTGCATCCATAGTTATCCGTTTAAGCCCAGCGCTGAATAGCTTACTATTTCCAACCAGCGTGGCTCAAAAGCAGGCGAGCCAGGGAAAATCCCTTCCGAGATAGAATCGCAAAACCCCAATTTCAATGAGCCCCAATTTCCAAAATGGACTGTGCCAGTTGATTAAAATATGACCACGGAATTGGGACTGCCACGGAAATGAACTTTAAAGAGGCTTTTTTCGGTGTCCAATGAAAAATTTGGGCCACGGAATTGGAAGAGCCACGGAAATGGTTTTCTATCGCCAAGCAAGCCACGGAGGCGGGGGGATTTAGACCTCATCCCCTGTCCCCTTCTCCTTGAAGGCGAAGGGGGACTTAGTATCTCCCTAACCTCGCAGAAGAGCGCTGGGAGGAGTCAAAACAAAATAGCATTCCGTGTGAGTTCTTTTTCTGTGTCACAAAAAAAATTTTAGGCCACGGAATTGGGACTGCCACGGAAATGAAGTTTTGAAGCTTTTTTCCGTGTGAGTTCTTTTTCTGTGGTCAAAAATTCTGAGAGCATTATTTTGTGGGTATCCAAAATCGAAATTTTTATTTGGAATGCGAATTTAATTTTCGGGACCCAAATCGTTAGGAAGGCCGTCGAACCCCAGCAAATCTGATCGGATCATTGCATGGGTTTGATCAGCGCCACTTCATCGCATTCTGGAAATTTGGGACAATTGAGACAATCCTGCCATGCTTTGTGCGGCAATTCCTTTTTATCGACGCGAACAAAGCCAAATTTCTCAAAGAAACCTGGTTTATAGGTCAGGGTGAAAATCTGTGGCAAGGCCAATTCATGAGCATCTTCGATAAGATATTCGACGATCTGGCGTCCTAACCCCTGCCCAGTTCGATCTGGCGCAACGGCGACGGTTCGCAGCTCGGCAATATTATCCCACACCACGTGTAAGGCGCCGCACGCAATGACCCGGCCATTTTCTTCGATGACCACATAATCGCGGATTGAATTATAAACCTGAGAAAGCGAACGCGCCAGCATTTCCCCTTTGGCGGCATACTGATTCACCATTTTCACCAGTTGGGGGACATCTTTAATTTTTGCTCTTCGGACCATTTGACCCTCTCACATGTTGAATCGAATGAATCAATTTGTCAATAGCTTCATCGATATGAGATCGTTCGACAATTAACGGCGGAGTGAGCCGCAGGGTGTTTTCTCCAGCTCGTGCCACGATCAACCCATTCTTGAGGCTGGCGCTGATGATCTGCTTGACATCCAATTGGAAATCGACGCCGATCATCAAGCCCAGCCCGCGGATGGCGGTGACCTCGTCGAAGCTGGCCAATCGCTGGGCTAATTGGGAGATCAAATAGCGACCGTTTTGGGTGACCTGGTCTAACAGGGAACTGTCCAGAATCCGCTTGACCGTTTGCACGGCGATATGCGCGACCAGCGGGCCGCCGCCAAAGGTGGAACCGTGATCCCCAGGTTTTATCGTTCCAGCAATTTCCTCTGTCATGAGAATCGCGCCGATGGGCAATCCTGCGGCGAGAGGCTTTGCCAGGGCGACGATGTCTGGCTGGATGTGGTAATGTTCATACGCAAATAATTTACCAGTCCTGCCCAGGCCGCACTGAATTTCATCCAACATCAACAGGCACTGATGCCGATGGCAAAGCTCGCGAAGCCCCTGCATAAAATCCTGGTCGGCAGGATGAATACCTCCTTCACCCTGCACTGGTTCGACCAAAATGGCCGCGGTGTTCGGGCCAATGCGGCGCTTTACGTCCTCCAGATCGTTGAAATTGGCAAATTGAAAGCCGGGAAGCATGGGCTGAAAGCCCTCCCAATATTTCGCCTGGCCGGTGGCTGAAAGCGCGCCCATAGTGCGGCCATGAAACGAACGATTGAAAGCGATGATGTCATAACAATCCTTGCCCTTATTCGTCGTCGCCCATTTGCGAGCGAATTTGATCGCTCCCTCCATGGCCTCTGTGCCGCTATTGCAGAAAAACACCTTGTCGGCAAATGAATTGTCAACTAAGATCTGGGCCAGTCGCACCTGGGGTTCCGAATAATAAAGGTTGGAACAATGCCACAGCCGGGCAGCCTGCTCGGTGAGTGCGCGCTGCAGGTGCGCATCACAATGACCCAGGGCATTGACAGCGATTCCAGCCACAAAATCGAGATAGGCGTTGCCATCAGTATCATAGAGATAAACGCCTTGGCCGTGGCTGAATACCACTTCAGAGCGGGCATAGGTCTGCAAATGGACCCGATGCTCAGTTTCGATGATCTCTTTTGCATTCATTGGCTCATCCATAGATTGTGGTTCCATGCATTTCACGTCGTTCAATTAAATTGCGCAGCGTTCCATTACCCTGCCAGGAGGTGATATGCACCCAGGGCACATGATTGCTCAATGCCTCGAAGGCAGATTCCAGTTTGGCGACCATGCCGTCCTTGATCACCCCGGTAGCGATGAGTTGTCGCGCTTGCGAGCTATTGATCTGTGGTAAAACTTCATCCCCGACTTTGATCCCGGGGACATCCGTGAAATAGACCAGGCCGGAGCATTGGCAGGCCACAGCAATGGCAGCGGCTGCACTGTCCGCGTTGACGTTATAACTATTTCCAGCATCGTCAGTAGAAATGGGCGAAATGATTGGGATTCGACGTTGATGCAAGCAGTCGAAAACGGGCGCTGGATTGACCCGTTTCACGCGGCCGACAAAGCCCAGGTCCTGGCCGTTGCGCCGCAAAGGTTCGACCAATAGCAGCCCGTCGGTTTTCCCAGACAGCCTCGTACACGCAAGGCCATGCTGGGTGAGCAGATTCGCAATCCGCTCGTTGATGGTTCCGGATAACACCTGTTCGACAATCGCGATGTCCTCAGCAGTGGTCACCCGAAGGCCATCGACAAATACAGATTGGCGATTGGCCGCTTTTAGAGCCTGAGAGATCTCCGCACCGCCGCCATGCACGATGATGAAGGCAATATTTTCAAGTTGCAATTGCTCATTGGCCAATTGCTGATAGGCAGCTTCACTATCGAAAGCTCTGCCGCCGATCTTCAATAAGAGTCTGGTTCGATTCATAACACCCCCATCGTTTCTGGGAAGCCAAGCATGATATTCATATTTTGCACTGCCTGCCAACTGGCGCCCTTGCCCAGATTATCAATGGTCGAAAACAGGATCGCTATTTCGGATTCTGGGACTGTGGTGGCGCTCAGGAAACAAAAATTGGTGTGGTTCGCCATCTTCGATGCAGGTAACGCCTGATCCAGCAAATGGACAAATGGCTCGTTGCTGTAAGCTTCGGTGAGAAGCGCAATCAGTTTCGCCTGGTCCATGGACGATTTTAAGCGAACATAAATAGTGGAGAACAAGCCGCGAAACATGGGCGTCAGATGCGGCGTGAATACCACCCGAAACGGTCGGCCAGCCATTTTCGACAATTCCTGTTCCATCTCCCCCACATGTCGATGGGTCCGACCAGGCTTATAGGCGCTGAAATTCTCATGAATCGTCCCAAAGTGGGTGGTCTTGGAGGGAGAAGCCCCAGCCCCAGAGATGCCTGATTTCGAATCGACGACGATCTGGCTATCCGCAATAACATCTGCTTTGAGCAGTGGGAGGACTGCGAGCAACACCGTGGTGGGATAACATCCAGGGTTACTGACGATAGCCGCTGCCTTGATCTTTTCGCGGTTCCATTCCGGCAGGCCATAGACCATGTCGTGGAGCAATTCTGGATCTGGATGTGGCGAACCGCACCAGCGCTCATAGCTTGCAGCAGTATCATAACGAAAATCTGCCCCCAGGTCGATTACCTTCACAGAATGTTCTAAGAATGGCTTCGCCCATTTCGCCGAATGGCCTGCTGGAAGACAGAGAAAAACCAGGTCCACTGGGATGGAAGTCGCCTGTTCTGCTGAGCAGAACCGCATGTCGCGGTAACGGGGAAACTGCGGAAAGAGCTTGCTGATTGGCTGTCCTTGTTCTTGCTCGGAACTGGCAAAACTTACCTTGATCTCGGGATGATGGGCCAGCACTCGCAGCAATTCTTCGCCGGTATAGCCAGTGGCGCCGATGATTCCTATTCGTTTCATAAGCAAGCCTCCAGATATTTGCGAGTCAATTGGCAAAGCGATACAACTGTGCACCAAAAGAAAAAGCATGAATTGCGTTCATGCCATTTTGTGCTGTTCGATTCACAACTTTTGTGATGCGCATTGGTTACGAAAAAAAAGAACAATCGCCATCAGATGATGAACAGAGCCAGTTATTTCTTGCTGCAAAATGTCAACAACAGGCTATGCCTGCGCAGGCCGGCATTTATATTCCTCCTCGACCCAACTGGGAGAGGGTATCCAAATTCATTTTGATCTGCGGTCATTGCGAGGAGCAAAGCGATGAAGCAATGTTGGATAATGCGACTACCTCGTTTCGCTGGCAATGACATTATTCCTTCATTCGCAGGAGTGATTCCGATTCTTGCAAAAGAATTTAATCATTGGCTGAACGAAAACATCAAAATATTCAGCCAGGGCGGATACTATTTCACCGCTCATTCCCAGGGTTGATTTTCCCTGGAAGTGAAATTGATCTTCTTATCTCCCGCTATTCATTGGATAAGGCAAGAGTGCAATTAAAAAGATACTGTTCGTTTAAACACCGAAAATAACATAGAAGCCTGGTCTTTGAAATCATGAAGAATTCACTTTGGAGGCCAGGGCTTTCATTTGATTTCAGAAAAAACTTCTTGAGTTTGATATATGATGGCCGGCTTTAGATTCGCTCTCAGGACAAAGCCCAAAGCATTTTCAGGCCACGCGATCTTTGCGGTGCAAGAGTCGAGGTTGAAAGGCAACTGCGTTGATGATCGCATTGCCCAGAATTGATTCTGATCATGTCCCTTTATGCCCAAAGGCTAGTTCAGGCCGGGGATTGGTTCGAAATTTTTATGTGTGATACTCCGCATTGATTTTGATATAATCATAAGTGAGATCACACGTGTAAACTGTGGCAGAAGCATTGCCAACGCCGAGAGATACCGAGATGCCGATCTCGGGCTTCTGAAGGGCAGCTTTCATGGCAGCCTTGTCGAAGTCGATGGCAGCACCGTTTTCGGCTACGGCAATATCAGCGAATTTGATCGCGATTTGATCTGGTGCTAACGATACACCCGACGCACCGACCGCTGAAATCACTCGTCCCCAATTCGGATCTTGACCGAAAATAGCAGTTTTCACCAACATGGAGTTGGCAATGGCTTTGGCAGCGCGGAAAGCTTCTGATTCGTTAACCGCTTGTTGAACCGTAATGGTGACCAATTTCGTCGCCCCTTCGCCATCGGCTGCCAATTCTCGTGTAATGGCCAGAGCCACCGTCTTTAACGCGGATAAGAATTTTTGGTACTTCTCATCTCTAATTTTAATCGTCCGATTGCCACTTTGACCATTGGCGAACAGAAAAACCGAGTCGTTGGTGCTGGTTTCTCCGTCAATGGTCAGGGCATTCAGCGTCTGACCAACCGTTTCAGCTAATGCCTCCTGAAGCAAATCCGAAGTGATGGCGATATCGGTAGTGAACGCGGCGATCATCGTTGCCAGATGGGGATGGATCATGCCGCTTCCCTTGGCCATTGCACCGATCTGGCAGAGTTGGCCCTCAATCTCGAAAGCAATGGCAAAATGTTTGGGTCGGGTATCGGTGGTCATGATGGCCTTAGCTGCCTCAGCGCCACCATCAGCGGAGAGATGGCGGCTGGCTTCCAGGATACCAGCCCGAATCAAATCCATTGGGAGATATTGGCCGATAACGCCGGTCGAGGCAACCAAAACCAAAGATGGGTCGAGATTGAGCGCGTTACCGACCAGTTCAGTCATGGCTTTCGCATCCGTCAGACCTCTTTTGCCGGTCATCGCATTGGCGTTGCCGCTATTGACCACCAGCGCCTGAGCAATTCCTTTTTTCACCAGCTCTTGACTCACCAACACTGGGGCCGCTTTGATGCGGTTAGTCGTGAACATCGCCGCCACTGCTGCGGGTTTATCACTGACCAACAGGGCCAGATCCAGGCCCTGCTGCTTAATTCCGCATCGATGACCACAAGCGCGATAGCCAGCCGGCGCGGTGATAGATCCCTTCCAGAGCTTCTCTCGATCTTTCTCCATCCTTGCTCCAAATTTTAAAGCTGCAAATAAATAAAATTTTTTTTAAAGAGTCAATGAATATTTTTGTCTGATCAAAATTTTTACATTGCAGAGACATTGGGATTTGAACAATCGAAATTAGAATAATAGAATGATTGGCAAAAGGACTCCAGTGGCGATTTGTGGGAATGCCGGAATTTTTAATATGGGATTGTTGGAACAACTGGGTAAGGGGGGAATGCAGAGATGGAGTGATGGAATAATGGAGTGATGGAATAATGGAGTGATGGAGTAATGGAGTGATGGAGTAATGGGGTAATGGGGTAATGGGGTAATGGAGTGATGGAGCAATGGAGTGATGGAGTGAGGGCGGGAGGAATGGAGGGATCGAACAAAGGGTGGGATGGCCTGCGAGGATTTTTGCATGGGTGTAAATATAGCGTTCTGGAGAATACTTTAATGGGATTCATTACGAGCAGCGAAGCGACGAAGTAATCCCTTTTGATTGTAGAATTATGAGAATTCTCCCTTCGCTCGAAATGGCCCGATTTTTCATTATAGGTAACGAGCAATAGCGTATTGGAACGAAAAAATGGTTAGCGCGAGGAGTTAGGAATAATGAAATGATGGTAGGGGGATGACGAAATAACGGGACAGGGGGCATCGGGGAATGATGGATGTCCGGTTGATAAACCTGGATGATTAAGCGTCCGATACTGTGATGGGAAGCAGTATCGGACGATTGTTATGCGGGTTCGTCCATATAAAAAGGGGCTGTCAGGGGAGACAAACCGCCTTCAGGCCCAAATTTGATAATTGCCATCGGCTATGACCAAAAGTTGATCGCCATTTGGGAATTCGAGTTGGACTTTGGCCGGGACAATCTTGGGCTGGGTTTCGGGGATATAGATGCGATCGATATGAATGACCTTCTCAGGAGAGGAGAAGTTGTTCACCCCCACGGCGCCGCCGAAATGGTCGCTGCGGCCAAAGGCGATATGCAGGCCCAATTTTTCATCGAGCAAGATCTCGCCGATCGGTTTGACCCCGAAATCGGCCAGCACCCCAAAACCGATCTCAGCGATATTGCCATAAGCGGGCTCGACTTTTATTTTTTGCGCCTCTTGAGATGACACAATACCAGTGCTCAGTATTTCGCGTGCCATATTTTCCTCGATGCGGTAGAGCACAATTTCATCGCCAAATTGTACTGGCAGAACGCCATGGGATAAGCTGGGTTCGCCTTTTTCGCCCTCATAGGGGACGATATAGGCCTCGCCACTGGGCAGATTGCCCGCCACACCTGGTTCCGGAAAGCGACCAGCGCTGGCATGCGCAGTTCGATGGCGCAAATCGAAATAAACCTGGTGCTGTTCACCCGTTGCAATGCGAAAATTGATCGCTATCCCAATAGCCGTATCGAGATATTGCTTGATTTTATCCACGCGACGGCCGATCTCCTCATAATCCAATTTCAAAGCTGGAATCATGGCAGCGGAGAATCCCGGCATGGTAGCCGCTCGAAATTGATATTTTTTGGCGAGCAATTTCAGCGGCGCTGTGGTCGAAAACTCGGTCGGCGCTAAAAGCACCTGGTATCGGGCAAGCTGCGATTCAAACTCGAATGAATTGCCGATTGCGGAGGGGGTGGAGGCATCGACGGTCGAGAGCTCTCCATCATAGAAAAAGGCAATGGCTGGCAGATCGGCATTGTTGCTATGGACATTGGGATAAATGATCAGATCCACGCGATCCAACCCCAATTCGCTCTTCACCTGGTTCAATTTCCGATGCCAATCCGAGGCCAGTTCCCGGCGCTGTCGCCAATCGGGATTATCGGGGACAATTTGATCGGGTACGTCCACCAGGATGGCCAAATTTTTATCCTCAGGACGCAGAGAAAAAACGGAGCGGATGAGATTTTTTAATTCAACTTGCGATAGATTTTCTGCCATGGTGAATTCCTTTGCTAATGAGCGTTTCGTTAATCAGGTTATCCATCAAAAATTCAGGTCATAAATTCAAACCATCTGCCGGACAAAACAGGTCACCGGGATGTTGAATGGTAGCACAAAGCGTGGGAACTTTTGTGTCCATCTTGCTTTTCAGCTCAATTTTTCGATTTGAACTTAGGTGCTTCGAACATCAAACTGCCCTGCTGGCTGCCACCAGACACATGAACGGGATAGAGCGAATCGATCTGCACCAGGGTTTGAACATCGATTTCGTTGAACAGACCTTTCATAATGAATTGGTAGCTGACCGCTAAAGTATCCCCAATCGATTCCTGAAACAGATCGCTTTGATAATGGTATTTGGGGAAACCGAATCCCTGAGCAATGGTTTTGATCTGAATGGCCTGTTCAAAATTGCCGCGCCGCACGATAATATCGCCGCGATTGAGAGAGAAGCGCAGCTTAATGACCTTGAATGTCGTATCTTTCTTGACCTGATGAATTGATTCTCGATAGAACGGCTTGGAGAACAAAAAAATAAAGATCAAAATTGCCAGTGCGACGAGAATGGCCACGGTCATCAGCACCCGTTTTTTGGTGCTCGAAGGAACGGGCTTTGGTTCAGCAGGAACTTTTGGCGATTGGGCCTCATGCTCTGGGATCTTCAATACCCAATAAAATAGAATCGTGGCCGTCAAGTAAGTGAGGCCTCCTGCCCATACCACATCGGAAAGGAAATGACCGCCCTGGGCCATCCGCGCCAGACCAATATACATGCCCAGGCCGAGGCTGAAGATTAAACTGGTGAAAGCCAGCGTTTTATGGCGCTGCCTCCAGCAATAGTACAGGGTGATGAAAAAGAAACCCATGGAGCAATGGCCGCAGGGAAAGGATTTTCCTTTGCCCGGCGTGCCCGGTTGCCATATTTCTTTGAAGTCCCATTTGCCGCCGAACTCCTGAACTTGCCGCGGCCTCGGCCGTCCCCAATGATCTTTCAATATCGCATTGACCATCAGGCCCGGGCCGATCGCGAGGGTCAATATGATCAGTAAGAAATATCGCCGCAGTCGCTTCATCTTGGGTTTGATCCAGCTCAAAGCAAAACCAATGCAGGCGACGAGGGTCAAGAGGATGGCGGGCAATGTCCCATAATGATAGGCGATCCTCCAGCCCAGCAGCTCTTTCTGATACCAGACCGGCTCCGCACCAGCGCGATAGAAGAGACGTTGCGCTTTGAAATCCAATCCGAAATGCGAGATTACAGCAGTGAGCACGAGCAGCCCAGCGGTTTCTAACAGAACGATCAGGTATTTTTCGCTCTTCAGGTTCATGGTGATAAATTTCTCGTTTGACGATGTAATGGCAGAAAGGCTTTGCTGAACGCTGGAATATAAGAAAACTTTATTCGTTTCGCAATAACTATTTTGATCAGGCAGGACGAGCCGTACCAATCAGCCTGGATTCAGCAAAGGCTTGATACGATTGACGGTCATCTTGAACCGAAATTTTGTCTTGCGCTGATTGCTTGAAAAAGGTAGCTGGTTGATCAAATTGTGCGCTGATTTTTGTTGGGTCCTCAACAATTCTGATATGTGAGATATTTTCATATCGTGCCCACGGCCGATATTGTCCCGGTTGAATATTTTAAATCAAACTATTTGTGCAGTACAGCTTCAGGCCAACAAATTTTGCTTGCACTTTGAGGAATTAATTGATATTTTATCGCCGCGGAATTCAGTACCGGCTGGTCGAAATGGGAGCTCAGAATATTTTTTGATTATAGATTTCTGCAAAGTAGCAAGAAGCGATTCATTGTCAGGAGCGAAGCGATGAAGCGATCCTTCCTTGCTTCGAGAAATATGAGATTCCTCGCTTCACTCGGAATGACTAATCTTACTATTTTGGAGGAATCTAATTTTCGAATATCATTGGGAAGATTGGAGCAAAACCGCGCATAAAGGGTCGAGTTGACGAGTCCGATGAGATGATGGTTTGCGGAGAAATATCTGCACGGAAGTGATGGTGGGTTTGCTCATCGAATTGCGGTCAGTTCCGTCATCCAGATTAACTCAATATCCTCGTTCCAAAGCCGTGGCTGAGGGATGTTCAATGCAAATTGCCCAATAATTTGCCATCGACCCAAGCTTTACGGTTTCTTTCAAAAGCACATAGAAGCAGGAATGGAGCGGCTGCATTGTGGCAGTATTGAACCATAACTGAAAAGACCTATTACATGGCGGATTTATGATCGATGCACAAGAACATTTTCACTTTGATGATCCCCAACAAGGGCCAGCGGATGTGCGCACCAGACTAACAGATGTTAACTATTTTTTTCTCGGTAATGGTCACATTCAAGCTGCGGTCCAGATTGCCCCCAAAGGCGAAGGCACTCCGCTCGGATTGCTCATTATGAATCCGGATCGCCTCGGCAAAAAGCGGCAGGCATTGACCATGCATCCAGCTCATGGATTGGAGCCAACGATGCTCCAATTAGCCGTCAATGGAAGCCCAGAAACCATGGATCCCAGCTCGTTGCAGGCTGGCTGGCATGATGGCCTCGGTGTGCCGGCGGCTGAGGTAAAATGGCGATCCGAGAATTTCCAGGTTACCGAGCAATTCTATTGTCCAGATCGGGTCAATCCGCTGCTGGCTCGAGAGATCAGGATAACCAATATCTCCAATCACGATCTCGAAGGAACATTAACTACCGGGGTGAAGGATCAAACAATCGGCATCAATGTAGTATTAAAACCTGGCCAGACACGCCAGCTTTGGCTAAAATACATGCTCGAACCCAATGACAATATCGTTCGGTTGTCGCACGATGAATTGGTGCCGATCAGTCCCGAGGCGAGAACCTATTGGGAGCGGACTGCGCATTTTGACTGCGACTCCCCTTTGCTGAATCACTATTTTCAAGCTGCCAAAATTCAGCAAGCGACGACCATTTCCAATCATGCGGTCGTAGATGCCAGCATCTGGCAGTACAATGGTGAGTGGGTCCGAGATCATTCGATGATGGCCATCGGTTTGACAGTGGCGGGACATCACGAATTGGCGCGCCGACTGCTAATCAGGTTGTTTCGCGATTTCGTCACCGAGCAGGGCGATACGGTGGATTCCAGCCAACGCCGGCATCTGGATGAGGTGGAATTAGACCAAAATGGGATTATCATTTATGCGCTGAGGCAATATGTGGCCTGGACCGGAGATACGGATTTGGCGCGCGAGCTATGGGATAAAGTGAAGCTGGCCGCCGAATTTCCGCTGCAAGATTACTTTCGTCACAAACAGTCTGGGTTACTGGCAAATCAGCGCGAATATTGGGAGCGCCATCGGATCCACGGCATTGAAAGGGGAATGGAGCTGGCCTATCAATTCTGGGTGTCTATGGGACTGGCAGCAGCAGCTGAGCTGGCGCAAATGCTTGCTCATGCGGCTGAAAGCGAGCGATGGGCCCACGAAGCGGATCGAATCAAACGCGCGATGCTGACGAATCCCGAATTTAAATTGTATGATGAGCGGGGACTGATCAAACGTCGACGATTGAATGGCACGGTTCAGGAGACAGCGACGGCCCTGCCTGAGGCGAAGTTGCCCGGGGAAGTGCCGCTGGCCGCTTTTGGGGAGCATTGGCTGAATCCAGACACGAGTTCAGCTCTGCCAATTGCGTTTGGTTTTATCGAACCGAATTCCCCAATCGCTTTTGCGACGATGAAGAGTTTGGAGACGCTATGGAATCAATCCTGGCAGACTGGCGGCTATGGCCGTTACCACGTCAGTTCGGAGCCGGATTCGCCTGGTCCATGGCCGTTTGCTTCATTGTTTCTGGCCCGAGCGTACATGGAAATTGGGGAGTATGACAAGGTCTGGAGAATTCTGAACTGGCTGGATCGAATGCCAGGGAGCCAGGCTGGCGCCTGGTTCGAATTTTATGGTCCGCGACTGGCGCCGCCGTTCCCGCAGGTGGGGATTACGCCCTGGACATGGTCGGAGATGCTGATGCTGCTGGTGCATCATCTCGTTGGTTTGAGGCCCGATCTGCAGGGGTTTTGGCTGCGGCCAAGATTGTTGCCAGGCCTGGAGCGAATCGAAGCGGAGTTCCCGCTGCGAAATCATCGTTTGCAGGTGAAAATTCGCCGGGCAAAAGTCGATACCGAAGTCGGCTTTCGATCGAATAGCCAGGTGCTTGAATCTTCCGCTACTGAAGCAAAGATCAGTTATGCGCCAAATGATATCTGGGTCGAAGCATCGATCGCTTAGATTTCTCTTGTCGCAAATTGCGAGGATGAAGATATTGCCTGAATTTCTAATGAACCGAGCCACAGGAATATAAAGATCATTTGCTAACGAAACGACGCGAAAGAAAAAAAATGAAAAGTGCTTTCAGTATATTTTCGTGTGGTTGGCAGGTATATGCGGGCGCATGCAGGCATCTTAAATATTTTTGCTGGACATGGGGATCACGAAGTGATTGACGAGATCACCGCGAATGAATTAAAATTTATCATTCAGTAAACTCAGCGATTCTCTGAGGGCTCAGTATCCAAAGTCCAGTAGAATTCAACAACCACCATAGGGCATTTTACAATAAATTCGATTTAGAAATTTAGGTGGAAATAATCATGCCCGAGCGGGTTGAGTCCTGGCTCTCGATAAATTTGGAGCGTAAATTTGAAATTTAGGATTTGACAATTTTCATTTTTAGGGATGGAAAATATGAACAATGATCGTTTGTTGCAGGTCAATCGGCTGAAGACTTATTTCTATACCTCTGATGGACTGGTGAAAGCAGTGGATGATGTGAGCTGGGAGGTGGGCGCCGGCGAAGTGATCGGGCTTGTGGGTGAATCTGGGTGTGGCAAAAGCGTGACAGCTCTTTCGATCCTTCGATTGATCCCCGATCCCCCTGGCCGAATCGTTGCTGGTGAGATCTGGTTCAACGGTTCGAATTTATTATCATTATCGCTGGATGAGATGCGCAAAATCCGGGGCAACCACATTTCGATGATCTTTCAAGAGCCGATGACTTCACTCAATCCAGTTTTTACTATTGGCGAACAGATCGCCGAGGTGCTTGAACTGCATCAAAAGATGAGCAAAAAAGCAGCGATGGAAAAGGCGGTTGAAATGTTGAAGCTGGTGGGAATCCCTTCTCCGGAAAAGCGAGTGCGAGAATATCCCCATGAACTGAGCGGCGGGATGAAGCAGCGCGCGATGATCGCCATGGCGCTCTCCTGCAATCCCAAAGTCTTGATCGCCGATGAACCGACCACCGCGCTGGATGTGACCATTCAAGCCCAGATTTTGGATTTGATGTTAAAACTCAAATCGGAATTGAATACCGCGATCGTATTGATCACCCACGATCTGGGCGTCATCGCCGAGATGGCTCAGAAAGTGGTGGTCATGTATGCGGGCAGAGTAATGGAACAGGCAGCGGTGATCGAAATTTTTGACCGTCCCATGAATCCCTATACTCAGGGCTTGTTGAATTCCCTGCCGAAGATCGATACCGCACGCAAACAGCGGCTCAACGCCATTCCCGGGATCGTGCCGAGCCTCTACGATTTGCCGAAGGGATGTAAGTTTTCGCCGCGATGTCAATATGCGATGGAGATCTGCCATGGCTCCGAACCTGAGCTAAAAGAGGTGATGCCAGGACATCTTTCGAGATGTTGGTTGCATGCATGACTGAACGAAGAGTAATTAGGGAATGTGAGATGAGGCAATATTTGTAGGGCGAAAATTGAACCATTGGGGTATCGAACTGATGGGAGGAGGCATTGCTGGAATGAATAGCTGATTTGTGTAAAATTGAAGGGATCGCATGATCGGACATGATTTATCAATCCAAATCAAGCATATTATTGATGAGCTGGCCTGTTGCCAGCTTTTTTATTTATTGATGTCAGGTTGATCTCCAATTTCATGACCAACGCAGAGAAGCATTGGCTGATCACTGCGAACGGGAACCTTATCATTTAAAAAAAGTGAATAGAGCTAAATTTTACGGCATAGAGATGGGGTTAGAAGAGAGGAACAGGAAATGAATGATTATCGAATAGAAACGGATTCGATGGGGCAGGTGAAATTGCCGGCGACGGCGTATTATGGTGCCCAAACCCAACGCGCGTATGAGAATTTCCCGATCAGCGGTTATCGGTTTCCGAGAGAATTTATTCGTGCACTCGGGATCATCAAACGCGCGGCGGCTGAAGCAAACATGCGGTTGGGCTTGTTAGATAAAAGAATTGGTCAGGCGATTGTCACAGCGGCCAGCGAGGTAATTGAAGGCAAGTTCGACGATCATTTCGTCGTGGATATATACCAGACTGGATCTGGCACTTCTACCAATATGAATGCCAATGAGGTGATCGCCAATCGCGCCATCGAGCTATTGGGGGGGAAAATTGGCAGCAAGACCCCAGTGCATCCGAACGATCATGTGAACCTGGGACAATCGAGCAACGATGTGATCCCCTCGGCCATACATATTGCGGCGCTGGAGAGCATTGACCGAGCGCTATTGCCAGCGCTACAATATTTGCATGAAGCGCTGAGTGAAAAGGCCAGGGAGTTCGATGATGTGGTGAAGATCGGTCGCACCCATTTACAGGATGCGGTGCCCATGCGGCTGGGCCAGGAGTTCAGCGGCTATGCCTCCCAGATAGCTCATGGCATTCAGCGGATCATGAATGCCAAAGCCAATCTTAGAGAGCTGGCGTTAGGGGGGACTGCCATCGGTACCGGGCTGAACACCCACAAGAAATTTTCCGAATTGGCGATCAAAAAGATTTCATATTACACTGGGATTGCGTTTTGTTACAATGTCAATCGTTTCGAGGCGTTGGCCAGCCGGGATGCCGTGGTTGAAGTGAGTGGCCAATTGAAAACAGTGGCGGTGAGCCTGATGAAGATCGCCAACGATTTGCGCTGGCTCAACTCTGGACCGCGGTGTGGCATCGGCGAAATCACCCTGCCCGCATTGCAGCCCGGCAGTTCCATTATGCCAGGAAAAGTTAACCCAGTTATCCCAGAATCGGTGATGATGATTTGCGCAACTGTGATAGGGAACGACGCTGCCATCACCATCGGCGGGCAGCATGGGAATTTCGAGCTTAACGTCATGATGCCGATGATGGCCCATCACTTGCTGGAGTCGATCCGTCTGCTGAGCAATGGGGCTCGAAATCTGGTGGACCGCTGCCTTGTGGGCATGGTGGCCAATCGGGAGCGAGCCGCCTCCCTGGTGGAAAACAGCCTGGCAATGGTGACGGCATTAGTGCCGAGGATCGGTTATGATGCCGCTGCCAAAATCGCTCAACAGGCGTACGCCACTGGCAAAACCATCCGTCAAGTGGCGTTAGAACAGCAATTGCTCCCCGAAGATGAATTGAATCGGTTGCTCGATCCGATGCGCCAGACATTCGGAGAGTAGGCGGAGGCCTTTCCTACTATGGTAGAATAGAGGATGATGGAATAAGGAATGATGGAATTTTGGAATATGGCACGATAGAATATGTTCGAGGGAATGAATCATTAAAAGCCGATCTTTTCATATCTATGATTAGCAATCAGAAAAAATGGAAATGGGCGTCAACCGATTGGCAGAAGAATCAGTCAGTGTTCGAGATTGGAACGCCTGTTGATCGACCATAAATTTTCGAACGATCCGATTGCGACTGATGTCGGTAAGAGAGAAAATCTCTCTTCCGGTTGACGCCATTTTCATGCGAGTTCAGCTCTGCCTAAAGAAGCGGGTGATGGGCTTTCAGATTGTCCTACAATTTGAACACAGCGGACGAAATTCCATCCATTTTGATCCTCACTGAATTTTTCCCGGCAATTTCAATGGATGTATTGCCTATCAGAGGTTCTGCCTGGGAAAAATTTTCGACTGGGATCGTCACATCGATCGCACGATCGGCGGGGTGAACCACTACCAGGAATCGCTGGTCCTCCATCGCTCGAAGATAGACGAAGGGATATTGGTACGGTTTGGCATAGACAATAGCTAACTGGCCGTTTCCTTGTAGCGCTGGATAGCGCTTCCGCAGCGCAATGAGTTGTTGCACATGATGGAGGAGTGAATCTGGCTGCTGCTTTTGAGCTTCAACAGTTGGTCGACTGGGATCTGGATCGATGGGGAGATAGAGCCGATCAGATTCGGCACGAGAAAATCCAGCGTTCACGGAATTGTCCCATTGCATGGGCGTCCGAGAACCGGTCCGTGCATAACCACCTTCTTTTGACGGCAGACCTTCGATGTAGCGCATGCCGATTTCATCCCCATAGTAAATAAACGGCACTCCAGGAAAGGTCAGCAGAAAAGTGAAGATCACCTTCAGCTCTGATTGAGTGCGACCGGCGCTGGGACGCTGATAATCGTGGTTAGCACTGGGGATCGATATGTAGCCATCCTGACATTCAACCGCATGTTTGAGATATTCGCCGATAAATTCTGTGACGGTGCCCTGACCTCGGGCATCAAAGAACGGATTTTTCCCCTTCAAAAATCCATGCTCATTGAAGAAAAGCGATGGATATCCTGGTGCATTGAAATGAAACATGAAGTCCACATGAAAGCCAGCAGGAATCGCCAGTCGTGGATAGCCCCACTCGGCGATCAATGCTGCGTGCGGATAATCACGATCCAGCCACTGTCGTACCTCGCGCCACAATCGCGTGATTTCAGTTTTATCGGGATCGTTTTTGATCAGCGATTCTGCCATATCCACTCGGAAGCCATCGGCCCCGAGATCGAGCCAAAAGGCCATGATCTTATACAGTTCTTTTCTGGTCGCTTGAGGCCCTGGCGCAGTAACTGGTTGCTGCCAGGGTTGTTTCGGATCCGGTTGGGCATAGCCATAATTGAGGGCAGGTTGACAATAAAAAAAGTTCGTTGCATAGGCGCCATCGCGCTCAGCGTAGCCAAGAATGAATTTCATCTTATCCTCAACACGATCCCAGGTGGAGTTGCTCCAGATATAGCGATCCGAAAACTCATTGCGTTCATGGCGACAAGAAGCCTTGAACCATGGATGTTCTATTGAAGTGTGTCCCGGTACCAAATCGAGACATACACGAATCCCTCGCCGGTGCGCTTCATTGAACAGGCGCTTTAGGTCTTCATTGGTCCCATAGCGCGGTGCGACCTGGTAATAATCAGCGACGTCGTACCCTGCATCCTGAAACGGCGACACAAAACAGGGATTAAGCCACAATGCATTCACTCCTAACCAGGAAAGATAATCGAGTTTTTGAATGATCCCCTCCAGATCTCCAATACCATCTGCATTGGAATCATAAAAGCTCTGCGGGTAAATCTGATAGAAAACTGCCTGATTGAGCCACTCCATTGCACGTTGTTTGTTCATAGATCCACCTTCCCATTAAATAAAGTTTGTCATGTTTGCTTTAAGGAGTTTTGATTGGTTAAATTTTATCATATCGAGTTGAACAGAAACAGGAATTCCGATTGATCATCTATTAGCGGTGTTTTTAATTTTGTACATCAAGACTATGGTCAAAAACCACTTGTTGCGGACAGAAAATCGAACTCTCGACGACAATCATCCACCGACCATCCCGGAAGCGCCCTTGAGCGATGAAGATTCTCTGTAAAGACCATGAGTCTCGGGGTCAAATCGAACAGTAAGAATTGATCGAATTGTTTTTCACAGAATTCGGCATGTAGGCCCAGAGCAGGGAAAGAAACAGAGCATGACTCAAAATATCATGAGAGAAAAATTTCTAATGGTATTTTGGACTATGCCACTCTGTGTAATCGCTATCTCTCTATTTCTGAATCCGTCCGGTTAAAGATTTCTTTCCCAGAATTCCAGCATGGTTTTGTATAGATGGATCCTTGCAGGACGATCGGAAATGCCATGCTGCCGCATAGGGTAGATCATCATCTCGAAGGTCTTGCCCGCTTTAATGAGCTTATCCGCAAATGCCCAGGCATTTTGAATGTGAACGTTATCGTCATAAGTTCCATGAACCAATAAGAGCCGGCCATGAAGGTTATTCGCGCTCTTTACCAAAGACGTCTTCTCATAACCTTCTGGGTTGTCTTCGGGCCGCTTCATGGCAGCCTCCGCCCATTTGGTATCATAATAGTGCCAATCTGTAACCGCTGCCACGGCAATGCCGGCTTTGAATTCTTGAGAATTGGTCATAGCGTTAAGCGTGAAACTCCCGCCGCCGCTCCATCCCCAGATACCACACCGATCCGCATCGACCCAGGGGCGGTTTTTGAACCATCTTACAGCATCCACCAGATCATTCAATTCGCCCTCACCCGAGGCTCGATAAAGGATCGTGTTCTCCAGCTTTTTGCTGATCCCTGTGGCGCTACGATTATCGACTTTTGCGACCAAAAAACCATGATCCACCAAAATCTGATCGTAGTAAATCGAACCGCTCCAGGAATTAATTACAGTCGGCGCCGATGGCCCGCCGTAGACTTCCAGGATGATCGGGTATTTTTTGTTCGGATCGAAATCTTTGGGTTTTAATAACCATGCGGGCATGGGAAATCCATCGCGAGCGGGGATGGTAAATAGCTCCGGAGTTTGAATCTGGAATCTTTCGATCAACTCTGGCCTGGATCGCGCCAGTTCCCTAACCAATTTGCCATCATTTCGATAAAGCTTAAGCGTGGGAAGTTGTCGCACGCTGGAATGCTGATCCAAAAAGAACTTTTTATCAGGACTGAAGGAAATGACATGCACCCCTTCCTCCTGGGTCAAGCGCTGCATACCAGATCCATCGAACTTGATGCGATATAAATGGCGCTCAATGGGTGATTTTTCCATTGCGGTGAAATAAATCGTCTCATTTTTTTCATCAATCGCGACGACAGCCTGACCCACCCAATAAATGCCAGCAGAAGCGTGGACCGACCAATCTCCACGCGTGATTTGGTTGATAAGTTTGCGGTTTAACGAGAAGCGATATAAATGATCAAACCCATCCCGCTCCGAAGCCCAAATGAACTGATGCCGGCTTTTCAAAAAATATAGATCATCATGGATATTGACCCAGCCTGAATCAATTTCAGTCATGATGTGATCTGCTTTGCCGGAATAACGATCGACGAAATAGAGATCCAACTTGGTCTGTTCCCGATTCATGGTTTGCAGGCAGAACCTCTTGTGATCAGGCAACCATTTCACTCGAATGATATATTCGTAGCAACTATCTGGAAGTTCAGTCCAGGTGGTTTTTGGTAGATCGATTTCGATTACACCAACGCGGACAATTGGGTTTTTGCCACCTGCTTTTGGATAGCGTTGTTTCAGCAATGATGGCACATTTGGCTTGAAATCGACAAAATGCATGACGCTCACTGGAGATTCATCAGTCTGAAGATAGGCGAGGGCTTTCGAATCATTTGACCACCAGTAACCGATATCCTGCCGTCCAAAGATTTCCTCCCAATAGACCCATGACAGCGTCCCGTTCAGCAACGTCTCCGAGCCATCTTCCGTAAGCCGCTTTTCGATCCTATTTTTGATGTCGTACACGAACAGATCATTCTCTCTTACGAATGCGAGCATTTGTCCATTGGGAGAAAAGCGCACCGATTTCTCCTCAGCCTCGGTCTGAGTGATTCGTTGGAACTGGGCGGTATTAAATTCGAGCAAAAAGATATCACCTTGAAACAGATAAGCGGCCCGTCCGCCACTGGAATCAAACTCAATAGGAAAAGTCAGAGATTTGGGGGCTTGTTCGCCCAGCAAAGCCTTTAGGCTGGATAATGCTCGTTCGCGATCGAGCAAAACCACTCGCTCTCCAGTTTTTGGATTGTACTTCTCAAACGTCCGCAACGAGTCTGGTTTTGCAAGGTCGAATAGCAATAAATTTCCATCCGATAGCCAGGTGAAACTGGGCAGAGCAGTCACTTCTCGACGCTCACTGCTGTACATCCATTCAACTGTAAGTTTCTCCTGTGCCAGGCCTAAACTTAGATCTGAACAAATTGCAAAGATGGCAAACAATCCGATCAGCAGGCTCATGAATCTATGATGTCGCATGTACAAATTCTCCTCGCTTAAAATGAAAACGTTTTTTATTTGTAGATCAGCTAGGTTGAGAAGTAACTGATTGGCTTATAACAAATTCAAATCAAAATTCATTCCGTCGTTGGCGGCGATGACATTAATCCCAGTCGCATCCCGCAATTTGGTTGCTACCTCCCACGGCTTGGCCCGAAGCATGGTCAGGCCAAAATGTGTTAGAATGGCAAATTTGGGTTTAATTGCCCGGATGATTCTTTCTGCATCGGCCACTGTTAAATGAAGTATCCCCTTTTCACGATCATTTTTATCTTCATATCGCACCACATGTAAAATTACAAGATCAGAATTGGCATACGCCTCGATGAGGCCATCGAAATAAGCGCTGTCGACGATATGGGAGATAATGCCCAATGGTGTAATAAATTTCAACCCGTAAGTCTCCACTGGATGATCATGGCGGATTGGTGTGATGATCTTTATGTTTGACGCAATGTCAATTTCTGCTCCTGGGTTCATGGTCAAGATTTTAGAGAGATATGGACGGACATAACGGAAAACAACCGGTTCCTCAGAAAGGGCTTCTGACGGCGCTACCAGGATGCGATCTTTATGCCGGCCGCTATCTGTCATGGCCTCAATCATCACATTGATATCGGTCGAATGATCAATGTGGCAATGGGTGAGAATTATTGCCTTCAGTCTGTCTGGGGATAATTTTGGGCGGCTCGAACAGCATTTGACCAGCGTGCCTGGTCCTGGATCGATCAAGATATCTTCGCCAGCGATATTCATCCAAATCCCAGCAGAACTGCGCAATTGCCGCGCTACTACATAGCGGGCACCGGCCGTACCGAGGAATTTGATGAAGTTGCTCTCTTTCTGTGACATGATGGAGTTGCATCCCTATAATATATGCAAAATTTTCTTCCAGATCGTGATTATGGTATGGCGAAATCTGGATAAGCAGCGCGCGAGTTGGTTCTTGCGGAGCGGCTAAGCGGTGATTCTTTCTAATTTTTGAATTCGCTGCTCGTGATCTTCCAAGCGAAGCTCATGGCGGCTTAGGGCATGGTCAATAGCTGTTTTTTCTGTGCGATGGTTGGAAAGTTCCTTGAAAACTTTATCAACAGCATCGAGCACCATATTAAATTTGACATCAATTTTCTCGTCGAGTCGATCAAGCCGATGATTGATAACCTTTAGCTCATATTTTATGGCTTCAATATCAGATGTATTCTTCAAGACTTGAGTGGCAACGACTTCCAATGCTTCCCTCGTTGCTAGTTTGGCGACTTCCTGTTTGAGCTCTTCTTTGGTTGCCAGTTTAGCGACTTCCTGTTTGAGCTCTTCTTTGGTTGCCAGTTTAGCGACCTCCTGTTTGAGCTCTTCTTTGGTTGCCAGTTTAGCGACCTCCTGTTTGAGCTCTTCTTTGGTTGCCAGTTTAGCGACTTCCTGTTTGAGCTCTTCTTTGGTTGCCAGTTTAGCGACTTCCTGTTTGAGCTCTTCTTTGGTTGCCAGTTTAGCAACTTCCTGTTTGAGCTCTTCTTTGGTTGCCAGTTTAGCGACTTCCTGTTTGAGCTCTTCTTTGGTTGCCAGTTTGGCGAATTCTTGTTTGAGCTCTTCTTTGGTTGCCAGTTTAGCGACTTCTTGTTTGAGCTCTTCTTTTGTAGCTAATTTAGCAACTTCGTGGCTGAGTTCTTCCTTGGAAGCAAGCTTTTGGGTCAAACGTTCTTCAAGATCCAACAGATCTTTTTGAGTCACACTTCTTTCATGCATAGGATTTTCCATCCTTGGGTACCTTTTAACCTTTGAATCATGAGGATTCGGAGCGCGATCTCTTTTGGTCAAAGATAAATGAATTTAATTAAAAAGTCAAGGCTTTTCTCGATGAACTTTTAGCTTGCTTTTATGGTAAAAGATGCTTAATTTTAGCCGTTCTTTAACCATCAGCAGGAGAAAATTTGTGCAATGATCCTTTCAGATAAAACCATTCGACAATATTTGAAAGAAGGAAGATTAGTCATTGAGCCACTAGACGACATGCAAATACAGCCCGGCTCAGTAGATTTTCGCTTGGGCAACCATTATTTAAAAATCGCTCAACACAGGACTGCTCTTCTGGATTTAGTATCTAAACCGGAGTACGAAGAGATCATTCAAGAAGAAGTGATTATCCCGCCCCATTCATTTTTGTTAGCTACGACGCGGGAATACGTGAAACTACCTGATGATCTGACCGCATTCGTTGAAGGCCGCAGCTCAATCGGTCGATTGGGATTGTTCATCCAAAATTCTGGATGGGTTGACCCTGGATTTGAAGGCGAAATTACTATTGAATTGTATAATGCAAATATTCTTCCGATCAAATTAATGTCGGGCATTCGTATTTGCCAGTTGGTTTTTGCCCGATTAGACCAGAATGCGGCCAATCCGTATCGAGGAAAGTACCAGGGGCAAAGAAAGGCCACAGGCAGTCGGGTCATGGAGGATATAGAACTGCACCAATAGCGAGCTATTCCGCTCTCGGGGATTATAGATTTAAAAAGCTTCCAAATCAATTTTGCAAAACATGGGCTTATTCCAGGGAGCGAGCCGACGAAGCAATCTGTCGATGAGAAAGTGATTGATTCGCTCCCAGTGCTATTGCATTGAAACGATAATTGAGAATCATTCTGCTCGACTTCATTCGAAATAATTTTTGGGCAAGAAAATGATGATGAGAAAGGTTATTTTATTCATTAGTCTGATTTTGATGCTGCTCAGTATTATAGCGGTTTTTTACTATGCCCCAATTGAACGGCAAATGGGCATCGTACAAAAGATATTTTATTTTCACGTTGCTTCAGCCTGGACAGGATTTTTAGCTTTCGGGGTGGTTTTCGTTTGTAGCATTTTATTCCTGTGGAAAAAGAAAACGAGTTTCGATCTTTGGGCGATTAGCGCGGCGGAGATCGGCGTAATATTTACGACCTTGGTGCTGATCACAGGTCCGCTCTGGGCAAAGCCAGTTTGGAACACCTATTGGACCTGGGATCCACGATTAACAACCACATTAGTTCTCTGGCTCATATATTTGGGCTACTTGCTGCTTCGAAAGATGATCGCCTCACCGGAGAAAGCCGCAAAGATTGCTGCGGTTTATGGCATCATCGGTTTTATTGATGTCCCGATTGTCTATTTATCCATCCGGCTGTGGCGCACAATGCACCCAGGATATGTGATGATTATGGGGGGAAAAGATTCAGGGCTCGATCCTCTCATGTTCCGCGTTCTGATGCTCTCCCTGATCGCTTTTAGCTTCCTATTTATCACGCTGCTGATCTTGCGCGTTAGCATTGAGAAATTGGCGAATAGCATTGAACAAATCAAACAACAGTTTCAATAAGAGGACCATAATGACCAACATTAGCTTTTTAATCTCAGCTTACTTTCTGCTGTGGATCATCCTTTTTGGATACGTGCTTGTGATGTTTAAACGGCTTAATAGGCTGTCACAGCAAATTGAAATGTTGAAGGCGGAAAAAGAAAAAAAGTGAATCAAAAAATGATAGGAAGCCAAGTGAATTTTCGCTCCTATTTCCTTCAATATTGCTGGACTTTTTGTAAAGGATGGGTTGTTCCATTATTCGTTTCAAAACGCTGAGTTGCGCATCATCGGTCTCTGATGAAAAATGGCCGAAATTGAAAACATCAGAAAAAAGGCTTGACAATTTCAGTTGAATTAAATATATTTATCGGTTTTTAAAAAGGGCTTTGCCCCTGTAGCTCAGTTTGGATAGAGCAGCGGTTTCCTAAACCGCGTGCCGCAGGTTCAAGTCCTGCCAGGGGCACTGCAAAACCAGTGGGTAATTATCTGCATGATTGGCACAACTATTTCGAAAAGCCGTCGTTTCATAACAAGTTAATAAGATGAATAAAGGACCTATGCGATGTTAAAAGCACGAAAGCGCATCACCAAACGACAGATCAAAGAAGACAAGTTTGTCACTTTCTATTTCAAGACCCAAGATTTCATTAAGCGAAATATGAATAAGGTGCTTATTGGTGCGGGAGCAATTGTCGCACTTATTTTGATTACCATGTTGATATTGCAGAGCAAAAGGACCGCGGAGTTAAGCGCTTCCGTCAAGCTTGCAGAAGCAAATTCGAAGCTAATGCGGGGAGAATTGCAACCGGCGATCGATATTCTGATCAATATGAGCGAAGATTATAGTGGCACACGGAGCGCTGCGCACGGTGTTTATTTGCTGGCGTATTCCTATTATCAAAAGGGCGAGTTTGAGAATGCATTAAAATATTTTCGAAAATATCTGGATGACTACGGAGATGATCCGATATTGACCAGTGCTGCCTATTCGGGCTTGGGGGCAAGTTTAGAGCAATTGGGAAGATTTCAGGAAGCTGCACAAAATTATGAAAAAGCCGCGCTGAAATATTCGAATCATTTTAATGCACCACAACAATTGATGGATGCCGCGCGGTGTTACCGATTGGTCAACCGTTATGCTGACGCGAAAAGATGCTATGAAAAGCTTATTGAGAAGTATCCTAATTCAGCCCTCAAAAATGAGGCTGAAATGTTTTTAGCCAAATTAAAAGGATAAAAAAAGGTCCAATCAAAAATTTCTTGCAAATTAAAAATAAATTTATTATATTGGACATTTAAAGTGGGAAAAAACTCCCACTTTTTTATTGTTATAAGCAGGACAAACTTGATAAGCGCGATGATTTTAGATGAGATCAAAAATTTAGTCCTCCCGATTTTGGCGTCGCACCAGGTGGATTTTATCGATTTGGAGCTTAAGGGTAGAGCGGGGGCTCAGGTGGTACGCATTTTCGTGGATACTGATGGTGGCATTACACTTGATCAATGCGTGACGCTAAGCCGCGAGATATCTGATGCCCTGGATCGCCGTGATCTAATACCTGGTCGCTATCGATTGGAAGTCTCATCTCCAGGGCTGGATCGACCGCTGAGGTCGCTTAGAGATTTCCAACGCAATTTGGGAAGGCAAGTGAGGATCAAGTATCTTGCTGATGAAGATGAAACAGTAACATTGGTCGGTCAAATCGATGCAGCAGCCGACGATGCCGTGGTTGTTTTGGAAAACAACCAGCGGATTAGAATTGAATTATCGAAAATTTTGTTAGCTAAAATTCTACCTGTATGGTAGCGATCATTCGTGTTTAATCAGGAGATTTCGGTCTATGAAGAGTGAAATTGTTGAAGCGTTCAATCAAATTGTCAAAGATAAAAATATCGACAAAGAATTATTGAGCGAGATCCTCGAAAGTATCATGTATTCGATCGTTAAAAAGAAATATGGTACGACTGACAATTTCAACATTTTTGTCAGCATGGATAAAGGGGAGATCGAGATCTGCCAGATTAAAACGATAGTCGAAAAGGTAACGGATTCGGTGACAGAGATTGATTTGGAAACCGCCCGAAAAGTTGAACCTGATCTGGAAATCGGCGATGAATTTTTGGATATCATAGATCCTTCGACCTTTGGACGACGCCTGATTATTTCAGCTAAGCAGAATTTGAATCAAAAAATACGGGAAGCTGAAAAAGAGAGCATTTATGCAGAGTATATCAATCGAGTTGGTGAGATCATCATCGGCAATATTCGGCAGGTGAATTGGAATGAGGTCTATTTAAATGTAGATCGGGTTGAGGTCGTGCTTCCCAAGAAGGAACAGATCCATAACGAAAAATATCGGCGTGGAGAAAATCTCAGGGTGATCATAAAAGAAGTCAACCGAACGAGCCGAGGCCCGGAAATCATTGTGTCGCGCGCTGATCCCAGTTTTCTGATTCGGCTGTTCGAACTCGAGGTTCCGGAAATTTATGAAGGGATTATCGAAATCAAAGGGATTGCCCGTGAGGCAGGGGAGAGGACCAAGATCGCTGTTTACTCTAACGACAAACGGATCGATGCAGTTGGAGCCTGCGTTGGCATGAAAGGTGTTCGCATTCAGTCAATTGTGCGGGAGCTGAATGATGAAAAGATCGACATCATCAATTGGTCTTCTGAGCCGGAGATCTATATTGCTCGCGCGCTGAGTCCGGCAAAGCCTGTCAAGGTCATTGTCGACGAACAACATAAAAAAGCTGTGGCTGTAATCCCGGATCATCAGATCTCGCTGGCAATTGGTAAGCAGGGACAGAATAAGCGTCTGGCATCCAAGTTGACAGGGTATGAAATTGATACCATAAAGGAATATGATTATGCGCAGATGATTTCGGATGAAAAGACCAAAGAGGTTCAATTGACAGAGATTGAAGGGCTCCCGGCGTCTTTGGCAGCAAAACTTGTGTCCGCTGGCATAGAAACGCTCAATGATCTGATGGAAGCGGACAAAGAGGCGATCCTCAAGATTCACGGAATTGGCCCGAAGACCCTTGAACAGATTTATGCAGTGATCGAAAACTTGAAAGGAGGCCACCCCAAAGAAACAGAATGAGTTTTTCGTGCAATCCCAAGGATTGCGATTGCAGGGCTTTCTATGGCAAATATCAATTTTAGCAGATACCATAAAATCAGATTGGAGTAGATTAATTTGAGTAGTAAACGTCGCATACATCAAGTCGCCAAAGAGTTCAATATCTCTATTGACGAATTAATGAATTTTTTGACCAAGGCCAATTTTGATGTCCATAGTCCAATGAGTCCGGTCACGGATGAGATGTATCAGGAGGTGACCAAGAAATTTGGACGAGACATCAAAGTGGTAGGGGTCGATGAGGATATTCGTCAGAAGCTCAGGGAAAAGAAGGCGATCGAGGAGGAGAAGAAGCGGAGAGAACTTCAAGAGTATGAGGAAATGTTGAAAATTTCTGAGATGGTGAGGACTGAGATTCCGAAGCGTCGCAAGAAAGAAGCCAAAGAGCCCCCATCAATTGAAAAAGCTCCAACTGAAGTGGAAGAAAAGCCAAAGGAAGCTCCTCCAATGGTAGAGCCGGTAATGCCCGAACCGCTGGTAGTTTCTGAGCCGGTTGAGATACCCCAGCCGGAGAAGGAGAGCGTTTTGCCAGCCGAGATGGTAGCGGCTAAAACAGAACCTGCCCTGGAGGCTGGTCCGATTGAACCGACGTCAGCTCCAACTCTGGCAACGCCAACCGAGCCAGTTGTGCCTGAGCCGCCGAAGGAAGAGGTCGCTGAGGTCAAGATGGAAGCTGTGCCTGCTGCAATTCCTCGGGCGCCAGAAAAAGTTGAGAGAATAGAGAAAGAAAAGACTGAAAAAGAGATCGAATTAGAGGTTATTCGGAAGATGGATGCCAAGCGCAAGGAGCGTTTGGTCGTCACGCCTGAGGGGGAGATCAAGCCGAAACGCCACAAAAAGAAATTGAAGAAAAAAGAGCGGCTGGCATTGATTCAAGGGGAGGCGGAATTGGAGGCCGAGGAGCTTGAGGTGCCAGTGGTTCCACGGAAAAAGAAGAAGAAAAAGAAAAGAGCCGAGCGACTAATTGAAGCTGAGATCATCGAGAAGCCGAAAAAGAAGCTAAAGAAGAAAAAGAAATTCATCATCAGCGATGAAGAGGTTGAGGAGTCGATCCGTCAGACATTTGCAGCGCTGGAGGAGACCACCCATCACCGCAAGCGGCGCAAAAAGGTGAAAGAGAGCGATGAACTTGCTCCCGAAGAGGAAAATGTGCTCAGGGTCATCGAATTCATCACGGTGGCAGACTTGGCTCGGGAGATGGAAGTCGAAACCAGTGATGTGATTAAAAAGTGCATGGAACTGGGGATGTTGGTCACTATCAACCAACGGCTGGATGCGGAGACCATCCAAATCGTTGCAGACGAATTTGGTTATCAGGTAGAAATTATTCCCGAGTCTGGCAGTGAACTATTCGAGGAATTGGAGCAAGAGGATGACCCGTCGCAGCTTCAGCCTCGGTCGCCAGTGGTGACCATTATGGGCCATGTCGATCATGGTAAGACCTCTTTGCTTGATTATATCCGAAAGAGCAACATTATTCAAACAGAGGCAGGAGGGATCACGCAGCATATCGGTGCCTATCGGGTAAGTGTGGACGGCAAGATGATCACCTTCCTGGATACGCCAGGCCATGAGGCTTTTACTGCCATGCGTGCCCGAGGCGCTCAGGCAACAGACATCGTCGTTTTGGTGGTGGCTGCGGATGATAGTGTGATGCCTCAGACCATTGAGGCGATCGATCATGCCAAGGCTGCAGGGGTTCCAATTGTGGTCGCGATAAACAAAATCGATAAACCGAATGCGGATCCTGAAGCCATCAAACGGCAATTAGCAGAACATGACGTTTTGGTTGAAGAGTGGGGCGGCAAATATCAATGTGTCGAAATCTCAGCTAAGACAGGCCAGAATGTCGATAAGTTATTAGAGAGCATCCTTGTTGAAGCCGAGATCTTAGAGCTCAAAGCCAATCCGAATCGACTCGCCAAGGGGGTTGTGATTGAGTCCCAGCTCGACAAGGGCAAAGGGGTTTTGGCCACAGTTCTGGTCCAGAACGGTACCCTGAAGATCGGCGATCCCTTTATTGTCGGACAATATTATGGCAAAGTGAGAGGCCTATTCAATGAGTTCGGTCAGAAGCTAAAAGAAGCGGGCCCATCCGTGCCAGTTCGCGTGATTGGCTTTTCTGGCTTGCCGCAAGCTGGAGATACTTTTTATGTGCTTCCCTCAGAGCGAGATACCAAGGCGATCAGTTTGGAACGCCAACAGATCCGACGCGAACAGGAACAGCGCTATTTCAGGCACATTACATTGGATGAGATTTCTAAGCGGATCAAAAAAGGCGGCGTGAAGCAGCTTTCTTTGATCATCAAAGGTGATGTGGATGGTTCGGTCGAGGCTATTCGCGATGCACTTGCCAAGCTTTCGACCGATGAGGTAAAAGTGGAGATCATCCGCAAAGGCGTGGGCGCTATATCGGAATCCGATGTGCTTTTGGCCAGCGCTTCGAATGCTATCATCATTGGGTTTCAGGTGCGACCGACCATCAATGCCCGTGAATTGGCCAAGAAGGAGAATATCGATATTCGGCTTTACCGCGTGATTTACGATGCCATTGCTGACGTGAAGAACGCGCTGGAAGGTTTATTAGAACCAACCTACGAAGAAGAGAGCCTGGGGACAATTGAAGTCCGAAACACGTTCAGGATTCCAAAGGTCGGTACAGTAGCTGGCTGTTATGTGCTCTCCGGAAAAGTCTCTCGGAACGATACTGTCCGCTTATATCGCGAAGATAAATTAATCTATGAAGGTCGCATTGTTTCTCTGAAACGGTTCAAAGAGGACGTTCGGGAGGTTGTCAGCGGATTTGAATGCGGCATCGGATTAGAAAACTTCGATGATATCAAGGTAGGCGACATTATGGAGGTCTATCGGGTCATTGAGGTCAAACGAACTCTGGCCGCCGCGAGTTAGAAGGGGTTGGTTCGATATCAGACATCGAAAATTTTTGTTTGAACGAAAAATCATCAATGCGTGGATTTGATGCCACTGCGAGGAGTTTTTTTCTGCAGCAACTGGATCGATCACCAATTAAAAGTGATGGGATTGCATTGCTCCGTTCGCAGGGATGGTGCGAAAAAAATTGGCATATTCGTTCATACATTAAACAATTGCAATCTTGATGATCGTGAAATAGCCGCTTGGGGCGAGGAGCGACAGACTGATTTTTTAGAAACGGACGATAGGCAAGATGTTAGTAGGCGTGGGGCAGATAGAGCTTTATATTCCGGAGAGCGGATCATTGAAGTCGAAGCGCTTTGTGTTGAACAGCATTAAGACCAGACTTCGAAATAAATTTAATGTGTCCGTGGCTGAAGTGGAAAACAATGACAAATGGCAGCGTTGTTCATTGGGTATTGCAATCGTATCCAACGATCGCAAGATTATCGATAGCACGCTAAACCAGGTTGTCGCTTTGATTGAAAGCGATGTTCGCGTAGAAGTTATCGATCATTCCATGGAGATTTTTTAGCCTGGTATGCCGATGGAGGCGTGTTGAATTCGGGTTGCTACAGGCATTGGCAAGCGCGAGGTGAAGCGGGGGCTGATGGCTTGATGCAAACTGCTGCGAATGATTGCTTTCATTCTCTATCACTTACTGGACAGGCCAAAAAAAGTAGCACTATCATGAAATACAAACGATCACAACGGGTGTCTGAGCTCCTCAAACGAGAGATCAGTCACATCATTTTTTCTAACATCAAAGATCCGGCGGTAAAGCCAGTAACGGTAACTTTTGTGAAGGTGACTGACGATTTGAAACACGCCAATATCTATTATCGGGTATTAGGTGATGAGTCGGTCAAAGCCGGGGCTTTGAAAGGCTTGGAGCGGGCTAAAAGTTATATTCGCTTCGAGATTGGGCAGCGCACCGAATTGCGGTTCGTCCCAGAAATTGAGTTCTTTTACGATACGGGCATAGATGAGGCGGAGCGGATCGAACTGTTATTGCATCGGATCAAGGAAACGGATGTTGAATGATCTGGTTGGATAAACCATTTGATTTCGACGCTGGCGCGATATTGAATTTTTATAAGCCAGTGGGCCCCAGCTCATTTTGGATGGTGAAACAGATCAAACGCCTCATTCAAACTAAAGTGGGGCATGCCGGGACGCTGGATCCTTTCGCCGAAGGTGTGTTATTATTATGCACTGGTCGTGCGACCAAACAGGTGGAGCGTCTGATGGCACTCCCTAAGGAATACATCGGCGAGATCGAGCTGGGAGTCACCACTGATACCGATGATCGGACTGGCAGCATCATCGATCAGCGGCCTGTCCCAACGATTACCGCTTCAGAATTTGAGAAAATCTGCCAGCAATTTGTTGGTGATAGCTATCAAGTTCCACCGATGTTTGCAGCGAAAAAATGGCAGGGAAGACGCTTGTATCAATTAGCCCGATCAGGCCAGGTGGTGCAACGTGCTGCCAAATTGATCCATATCGATCAAATTATACTGTTATCCTTTGATGGCAATATTGCCAAAATCTTGGTTCGGTGCTCAAAAGGAACCTATATCCGAGCACTGGCTCGGGATATCGGGCTGGCGCTGAGTTGTGGGGGGCATTTGAAATCTTTAATTCGAACGAAAATTGGGGAATTCAATATCGCCGACGCGATGCAGTTAGATCAATTTAAGATGATGTTGAATTCTCCTCGATGATAGATTGCAGTGGATGATGAAGCCTTGGCATGAAGATCTTTCGAAATCTTGATGATGTTGAGCATAAAGCTAATTGCGTGTTAACCACTGGTACTTTCGATGGTGTCCATCTGGGGCATCAATCGATTATACGGACGTTGCATGACTACGCCAAGGAGCGTGGGGGAAATGTCACGATAATCACATTCGAACCACATCCCCAATTTGTGGTCAACACAGCCCAGAAAAATGGCTTGCGATTGCTTACGACCATTGAGGAAAAGATAGACATTCTGCAGCAGTTTGAAATCGATCGGTTGATCGTTATTCCGTTCGATACTAAGTTTGCACAGCTCAGCTCAAGCCAGTTCATTGAACAAATTTTGGTGAAGAAGATCGGATTCCAGACGATTGTGATCGGGTACGACCATGCGTTTGGGAGGGATCGTCAGGGAAATTTTGAGGCTTTGGACCAGCTCAGCCACCGATATGGTTATGAGATCATTGTCTGCCCGCCATTCGAGATGGATGGGGTAATCATTAGCAGCACCAAAATTCGGAAGCTATTAGCCAGCGGGGACGTTGAACAGGCAGCTCGATATCTGGGAAGAAACTATCGGTTGACTGGGTCCGTGGTGCCTGGGGAAGGTCGAGGCAGAACGCTGAATATTCCCACGGCGAACTTAACGCCAATTTCTGAACAAAAGCTGATTCCTCTGGATGGCATTTACGCCGTGTGGGCGAGGCTAAGATCGGGCCGTTATCCGGGAGTGTTGTATATTGGAAGCAAACCGACATTTGCCTTTAAACGTCAGACCATTGAATTGCATATTTTAGATTTTGCCGGGGACCTATACGGTCAAAAAATCGAAATTGAGTTTGTAGCGAGAATTCGAGACGATCAACAGTTCGACAATGCCACCAAGCTTGTAGAGCGGATAGAACAAGATAAAATGGCCGCACGAGCGATTTTGGTTGATTGATTGTTGCTTATTGAATGATTGCCAGGACATGAAGCATAATCATTATCAATTTTTTTGCATAACAATTAGGAGTTAAATATGTCGCTTACCAAAGAAGCAAAGATCGAGATCTTCAAGAAATTTGGCAAAGACGAGAAAGATACTGGGAACACCAAAAGTCAGATTGCGTTGCTAACCCAGCGCATTGTGCATTTATCAGAGCACCTAAAAACACAGCCGAAGGATCATCATTCGCGTCGGGGGCTGCTGAAGCTGGTGGGACAGCGGAGAAGACTGTTGCAATACCTGCAACGACATAATATCGATGAGTATCGAAATTTGATCGATCAGTTGGGCATCCGAAGATAATTGTTGCCCTGGCATTCGGTGAATCGAGTGATTTTGGTATGGAGAGAGCGTCCTCCAATATCGTGATCCAGTTCGGTACAGCATAGAGCCAAGATTCCCCGATTATGGCAATGCGCAATTGGTCAAAAAATCAGGCCAATTACATTGCACAGGGTGAACTAAATTTTGTTTGATTCTTTGAGCGGTTGGAAGTGGTCGATTGCTTTAGAAATCGGCGAGGTCGTTTTCGCAGTGTTCTGTCCAATGAACAGTCAAATTGACACTCGGTGGTATATGTGAATTAGAGGAGGTGTTTAGCCGCATTGATAGAAGTGGAAAATCTTACGCGCTACTTTGGCCGCATCGCTGCGATCGAAGATGTGTCGTTTCGGGTGGAGAAAGGAGAGGTACTTGGTTTTCTTGGGCCGAACGCTGCGGGAAAAACAACGACGATGCGCATTCTCACTGGGTTTCTCCCAGCTTCCCGAGGCAGCGCCAGGGTAGCGAATTTCGATGTATTTGAACATCCCCTGGAAGTTAAAAAGAGAATTGGTTATCTTCCGGAACATCCTCCTTTATATGCTGAGATGACCGTGGCATCATTCCTTGATTTTGTTGCCAAGCTCAAAGGGATCGCGCCGCAGGATCGAAAGCGAAAGATTAAGCTTGCCATCGATAAGACCGGCCTGGACGATCGAGTCGATAACACTATAAAGCATTTGTCCAAAGGTTATAAGCAGCGGCTGGGGCTGGCGCAGGCAATCATCCACGAGCCCGAAGTGCTGATTCTGGATGAGCCCACCATTGGGTTAGATCCGATCCAGATTATTGAGGTGCGCCAGTTGATCAGAGAGCTGGCTGGCAAGCATACTGTCATTCTCAGCACCCATATTTTGCCGGAGGTGAGCATGACCTGCCAGCGGGTGGTGATCATTGATCGGGGCAAAGTCGTGGCAGAGGATCGGCCCGAAAACCTCATGGCAAAGCTGAGGGGCGCTGAGCAGATCACTGTGGTGGTTGGCGGGCCCGAGGCTGAGGTCCAGCAATGCTTATCTCAGGTCCCTGGTGTAACCAATGTCATGCGGATCGGGTCGATGGCGGATCACAAAACCAGCTATGCGGTCACTGGTGCGCTGCACAAGGAGATTGCCAGCGAACTGGCGCGGGCGATTGTGAATCACGGTTGGGATCTATATGAATTGAAAAAGGCCGAGATGAGCCTGGAAGAGGTGTTTTTGCGACTCACCACGCATGAACAGGAGGTAACGAATTAGTGGCTAAGGTTTGGGCGGTATTCGAGCGCGAAATGAAATCCTATTTTATCGCGCCCATCGCTTATGTGGTGATTGCGCTGTTCGTAGCGATCGTGGGGATTTTTTTCTATTTGATTTTAGCTTCATTTGTGCAACGGTGTTATGAGATCGACCTTTACGCCCAGCAATGGCAGCAGGCAGTGCCAGCTATGAACCTCCATGAATGGGTGACGCGACCGTTCTTCGGCAATGTGGCGACGGTTGCCCTGATGATCCTACCGCTCATTACCATGAAATTGTTCGCTGAAGAAAAGAAGAATGGGACCATCGAGCTCTTGCAGACATCGCCAATCACCACGGCCCAATTGGTGATGGGAAAATTCATGGCAGCAGTGGCGCTTTATAGTTCCATGTTAGCGATTACCCTGGTGTATATGCTGTTCTTGTTCATTTATGGCAAACCAGAATTGGCTCAAATTTTTTCTGGATACTTGGGACTATGGCTCATCGGAAGCAGCTATCTGGCCATTGGGCTATTGTTTTCGACATTCACCGATAATCAGATTGTGGCCGCGGTCAGCACCATTGCGGTAATTTTGATGTTCTGGGCGATCGGATGGGTGACTGGATTTTTAACCCCAACGCTGGGCAAGTACCTGGGGCAGTTGTCATTGATTGAACATTTCGAGGATTTTGAAAAAGGGGTCATCGATTCGAAGCACATTGTGTTCTATATCAGCTTTATCGTCATGGGATTATTTCTGAGCTATACTTCGCTGGAATCCAGCCGCTGGAGGGGAAGCCGATGACAGTGCGGTCGAGGTATTTGGGGTTTGCTGCGCTCGTTTTAAGCCTGCTTGCGCTGGCTATCAGTTCGATCACGCAGCGATGGTTGATTTTTGGCTGGGTTTTGTTGGCCATTGCGGGGCTGCTGATGGCGATTTTCTTCTGGCTGGAACGGAGCAGCATTCGGGAATGGATTAGCAGGAGATCCTTTCGCTATGGGAGTAGCACCGGCGCATTTATTATCATCATTCTGGGCATATTAGTGCTGGTTAATTTCATTGGGAGCCGACACAATTTTCGATGGGATACCACTCGTGCCAAACTGTTCAGCCTTTCGCCCCAGAGCAAAAAAATTGTTAAGTCGCTCAACGATGACGTCACGATTAAAGCGTTCTTTCGGCCGAGTTATCAGCAACCAGTTCGAGATCTGCTGGACGAATATGCCAATCAATCGCGTCGGTTTCGATATGAGATCATCGACCCGGATCTGAACCCTGATCAGGTGAAACGCTATCAGATCGAAAGTTATGAGACCATCGTTTTAGAGTACGGCACCAAAATCGAGAAAATTACCAAAGCAACCGAGCAAGATGTGACCAACGCCCTGATCCGCATTTTACAGCAGGGGGAGAAAACCATCTATTTTACTACCAGGCATGGCGAGCCAGAACTTGATGATGAAGAGAGCGGAGGGATTCATCGGGCGAAAAGGAAATTAGAATCAGAGAATTTTCGGGTGACCAGCATTTTTCTGGCAGAGCAAGAACGCGTCCCCAACGATTGCTCGGTATTGGTGATCGCTGCGCCGAAGAAAGAGCTATTGCCAAATGAATATGCAATAATCGAACAATATCTTGAAGCCGGTGGTCGGCTCATGGTGCTCCTGGATCCCGGCCAGCCGGATCTGAGCGGCTTGCTAACGCCCTGGGGATTTGAAATCGGCAATAATACGGTGATCGATATTTCCCCAATGGGCCAGTTGTTCGGGGCAGGATATGCCGCTCCGCTGGTGACCAATTATCCAGACCATCAGATCACACAAGATTTTAATTTAATGACGATCTTTCATCTGGCTCGTTCCGTTACGCCGGTTCAGGAGCCGGCTGCTGGGATATCGGTATCATCATTGGCCCAGACATCGAATTTCCCGAATAGCTGGGGGGAGACAAACTTGACTGGCCGGGTCAAATATGATGAAGGCGAGGACTTGAAAGGCCCGGTGTCCATTGCTGCTGCGGCTGAAAAAGAGATCGTGCTATCAGCAGAGGGCTCGTTTAGCGATACAGCGACCGCGGTGCGAAAGACCCGTTTGGTGGTGTTTGGCGATTCCGATTTCATCACCAATGGCTATTTTCAATTTCAGGGCAATGGGGATCTGTTTCTGAATGCGGTGAATTGGCTGGCAGAGCGGGGGGAACTTATTGCCATTCGACCGAAACAAGCGGAAGATAATCGGATTTCATTGACAACCCAGCAATCGCTATTGATTTTTTGGCTTGGAGTTGTGTTCCTCCCATTGTCCATCCTGGTCATTGGGGTGGCGATTTACGTGCATCGGAGATGAGCGAGTTGCCATGACAGCACGACGATTGATGATATTGCTATTGATGTTTTTGGGGCTGGCAGCTTACGTTTACTTTTTTGAGGTTCAAGGGGAGAAACGCCGGCAAGCCAAAAAAGAGCGCCAGCAACAGTTGATTCAAATCGATGTCGCTAAGATCACTGGGCTCTGTTTTTTGCCCGCCAATATCAAGGCTCAAAGGATCAATTCGCACTGGCAAATTCAATCACCGGTGGTCACCGATGCGGACAGTCTCACAATGGCGACGATCCTCGATGGATTGCGCTGGATGAAAAAGGGGCGATTTGTATCAGATAATCCACAAGACTGGGGCAAGTTCGGTCTTGATCCCTATCAATTTGCGATGGTGATCCAGCAGGGCGATCGGATTGACAGCCTGTTCATTGGCGATAGCAATCTGGATGGCAGCGAGTGCTATTATCGAAGTCATGGATCGCATCAGGTGTTCCTCGTGCCGATCAGTTTGCGAAATAGCGCGAGCAAGTCACTGTTCGATCTGCGCGACAAGTCGATTTTGAAATTTGAGCCCAAAAATATTGCAGCAGTGGCGATCACGAATCGGGGCAAAAATTTTGAATGCCGGCGGGAAGAACGATGGCGCTGGTGGATTACTCAGCCGATCTCGGCTTTGGCTGATGAGGATCGGTTAGATGCCATGCTGAACCAAATAGCTGATGGCAAGGTGAAAGGGGTCGTTTCAGAGACCAGCGATGGTCTCGACAGATATGGCCTCGATCGGCCATGGCTCAGTATTTCGTTATATGATAGCGCAAGGCATCCTGTGGGTCGATTGGAAGTTGGCGACCAACAGCAGGGCCACTATCATGCCCGGAACATAAGCCAACCAGCCATCGTGCTGATCGATTCGAGCCTGGTGGCGCAGTTGAACGTTTCTTTATACAATTTGCGAGATAAGACCATCGCATCATTTGACCCAGATAGTGTGACTGGCATCTGGTTGGAGCGTCCAGGGCTTACGTTTCACTGTCGCAAGGATAGCAGTGGTCGTTGGGTCATGCACCAGCCCGATTCAGCCCTGGTTCGTTCGTGGAAAATCAATTCACTGCTCTATCGTATTAAGGACCTGAAGGTCGCTCAGTTTATTGAGCCTCCATATCGATCAGATAGATATTATGGCTTTGATCGGCCTGAGATTCGCGTCAAGTTAATGAAAGATGAAAGGGTCGTGACCGATCTGGTACTCGGCAAAGCCATTGAAGATAAAGTTTATTTAAAGAGCCAGTTGACTAATTCTGTTCAACTGGTGAAAGGACAAGCTAAACGAGAGCTGTCCATTGAGACAGCGGATTTCATAGATAAATAAGGAACAATGAAAATGACAGAACAAGATTCAACAGCAATAGGAGGGGGGACAATGGTTATTCGAAAGGAGATGACCTGGGGAGGTAGAACGCTAAGCATCGAGACTGGCAAGGTGGCCAAGCAAGCCAATGGTGCTGCGGTGGTGCAATATGAAGGGACTGTGGTTCTGGCCACCGCGGTTGCCACGCGCAAGCCAGTGGAGGGCAGCGATTTTTTCCCATTGAGTGTGGAATATCGGGAGAAAGCCTATGCGGCGGGAAAGATCCCCGGTGGCTATATCAAACGCGAGGGACGGCCGAGCGACAATGAGATCTTGAGTGCGCGGATCATCGATCGGCCAATTCGGCCACTATTCCCCGATGATTTTCGGAATGAAGTGCAAATTATTGTAATGGTGCTCTCGGCAGACCGGGAAAATGACCCAGATATCCTGGGCGTGATTGGTACGTCTGCCGCGCTATCCATTTCCGATATCCCGTTTCTCGGTCCAGTAGGCGCTGTTCGGGTGGGAAGGATCCATAAGGAATTCATTGCCAACCCCACATATAGCGAACTGGAAGAAAGCGATATGGATTTGGTGATCGCAGGGACCGAGGAATCGATCGTTATGGTGGAGGGCGAATCCCGTGAGATCAGTGAAGAAGATATGATCGCAGCGTTGGCGTTCGGGCATGAGCAAATCAAAAAGACGATCGCTCTACAAAATGAACTGATCCGGGAATGCGGCAAGCCCAAGATGGCCTATCAGGTGGTGAAAGCCGACGATGCGCTGGTTGCCGCGGTCCAGCAAATGGCGATGCCCCGGCTGGAACACATCATGACAATTCAGGACAAGACCCAGCGCTCCAACGAATTATTCAATCTCACTGAAGAGTTACAGGCCGCTTTAGCGGAGCAATTTCCTGACTCGGAGATCTTGATCAAGGAGGAACTGGAAAAGATCCAGCGCAGCCTGGTGCGCAAGATGATTTTGGAGCAAAACATCCGGCTGGATGGACGTCGCCCCCATGAGATTCGTCCCATAACTTGTGAAGTGGGATTGCTGCCTCGCACCCATGGTTCGGCCTTGTTCACGCGTGGACAAACCCAGGCGCTGGCAGTCACCACTTTGGGCACGAAGATGGACGAGCAAAAGATGGATGAATTGGAGGGAGAGTTCTCCAAGAGCTACATGCTGCACTATAATTTCCCGCCCTTCAGCGTTGGCGAGGTGCGCCCGATTCGTGGGGTCGGCCGTCGCGAGATCGGACACGGGAATCTGGCGGAACGGGCGATCAAAAATGTGATCCCGAGCGACACCATCTTCCCGTATACGATTCGCATTGTGTCCGACATCCTCGAATCCAATGGCTCTTCGTCCATGGCGACCGTATGCGCGGGATCATTATCGCTGATGGATGCAGGCGTCCCGATCAAAGAAGCCGTCGCTGGAATTGCCATGGGATTAGTGAAAGAAGATGATCGCTATGTCATCCTCAGCGATATATTGGGCGATGAGGATCATTTTGGGGACATGGACTTTAAGGTAGCTGGCACCGCCAATGGGATCAATGCGTTTCAAATGGACATCAAGGTCAAAGGATTATCTTTGGACATTTTGCGCGAAGCATTGGCACAGGCGCGTCAGGGTCGGCTTCATATTCTCCAGGTGATGAACAAGACCATTGATAAGCCTCGACCAGAGCTGTCGGCCTATGCCCCGCGAATTTTGACTTTCAAGGTCGATAACGAGTACATCGGAACCATCATCGGTCCTGGCGGCAAAACCATTCGCGATATTATCGAAAAGACCGATGTCGCCATTGACATCAGCGACGATGGGATTGTCACCATCGCTTCGGTAGATCCAGAGAATGGCAGAAGAGCGAAGGAAATGATTGAGAACATGATCCGACAACCAGAGGTCGGTATGGTTTATACCGGCAAAGTAAAGCGGATCATGAATTTTGGAGCTTTCGTCGAGATTTTGCCCGGAAAAGAGGGATTGCTCCATATCTCCCAGATCGAGAATCGTCGTATTGAACGAGTCGAGGATGTGCTCAAGGTGGGGGATGAAATTCAGGTCAAATTGATGAAAATCGACGAACAGGGCAAAATGGATCTGAGCCGCAAGGTCCTATTAGAACGCTAAGCTTGATTGTGATGGCAATCGAGGATTAGTCGTTAGATTTCGTTATAAACGAGGCCAGCAGCGCATGAATAAGCCGGCCAGGATTGCGAGGCAGAGCCCCGCTGAGCCAGGGCTTTCTGAAACCTATTTAGGTAAAAAGAAGCTGATGTCAGCGGTTATCTAAAAATGATAAACCGTTCGGATGAAAAACGTTCTTTCTTTTTCATGCCGCATTGCGATGTTTTATGATGCGCGATTGAGGCGGGGCTTTTTGAACAGCAGAACGAAGAAGCTTGGTTTTATCTGTGGAGCGATTTCGCGATAAACAATTCAATGAATTCTAATACAAATTAAGCTCGTTAGCTTATCACAATTAACTCTATTAGGAGGGATTGATTATGGTTATTGGTGTGCCAAAGGAAATCAAGGCGAATGAGAATCGAGTTGCGTTACAACCCTCTGGCGTTGAGATTTTACGACAGCATGGTCATAAAGTGCTGATCGAAACCAAGGCTGGCCTCGGGAGTGGTTTTGAAGATGATGATTATCAGAAGGCCGGGGCGCAGATTGTCGCCACGCCCAAAGAAATTTATGAAAAAGCCGAGATGATTATGAAGGTGAAAGAGCCGCTGCCAGCCGAATATGGTTTGATTCGCAAAGGGCAGATTGTGTTTACCTATTTTCATTTTGCGGCGTCACGCGAGCTCACCGAAGCGATGATAAAGACCAACTGCATTGCGATCGCCTACGAAACGATCGAGAAGGCTGATGGGAGTTTGCCTTTGCTCAACCCGATGAGCGAAGTGGCTGGCCGATTATCGATTCAAGCTGGCGCGCGATGCCTTGAGAAGACATTCGGAGGCCGCGGCATCCTGTTGGGCGGCGTGACTGGGGTTGCTCCTGCAAAAGTGGTGATCATCGGTGGCGGGATTGTAGGTACTAACGCGGCGCAAATGGCCGCCGGACTCGGCGCCAATGTGACGGTGCTTGATATCAACATCGATCGGCTGCGATTCCTCAACCACGTGCTTCCGGCAAATGTCACCACCATGATGTCCACCCCGGCTAATATCCGGCAGCAGATCGCCGATGCGGACCTGGTGATCGGCGCAGTATTGATCCATGGAGCCAAAGCTCCTCACCTGATCACGCGCGATATGCTGAAACTGATGAAAAAAGGCTCGGTCATCGTCGACGTGGCGGTTGACCAGGGCGGTTGTGTGGAAACGATCCGTCCGACAACCCATGCCGATCCGACCTATGAAGTCGATGGGGTGATCCATTATGGCGTAGCCAATATGCCAGGGGCTGTCCCAAAGACTTCCACCATTGCCTTAACCAACGTGACGTTGCCCTATGCGGTCGAAATCGCCAATAAGGGCTACTTAGAAGCGGTCAAAACCAATCGGGAGATCGCCCTGGGTGTGAACGTGATCTTTGGCAAGGTTACCTATGGGCCAGTGGCCGAGGCATTTAATCTGCCATATACGCCATTGGAAGAGGTAATCAAAAACCTGTAACCGACAAGTCCGCAACAAGACGACTTTGTCACTTGAGATATTTCAAATCCAATTCATCGATTATGCCATCGGCCAGAACCGATTGGCCGTTTATAAAATGAGATGAAGTTTCGGTCCTTTCGAGATGATGGCCGAATTTGGGAGATTGGATTTCATTTGATCGACCAGGACCAGGCGCTTCTGTTCATGCGGTTGCAGTGGAGTTTGCAGATATTTGATTGAGGCCATCTGGTTCTGGTGGATCATTGGTCAAATTGAATCGTTATTGATAGCGCAAAAGTGGCACGGCGACCGCTGCATTCATCTGAGATAAGAATGGAATTAGCGCAATGTTCGAGCCTGCGGTGGCACTGGTTCAATGGCGCTAATTCCATTTCGGTTGCGCGAAGGACATCGTGGTGAATGTTCCGATATTAGCTTATCATAAGGTGAGCGATCGGTTCGAGTGGGGGATCAATACCGTCTCCCCTCGAGCCTTTCAGCGACAGATGCAGTATCTGAAGGAGCACCATTTTTATACCATATCGCTGGAACAATATTTCAATGGTGAGTTTCAAGTCAGTGCCAATCGCCACCCCATTATCATCACATTCGATGATGCGGACGAATCGGTAATTTTGCATGCATTTCCGATCATGCAAGCGGCTGGATTTCGGGCGACGTTGTTCATTGTGGCTGGTTATGTGGGACAATATAATCGCTGGGATGCCAATTTGGGTGGCATTTATTCACGGCATCTGAGCTGGAGCCAAATCGAGCTGCTGGTCCAGGCTGGCTGGGAACTGGGATCTCACACCGTGACCCATCGGGACCTGCGCTTGTTATCTGATGCCGAGATTCAAACGGAATTGGTGGCATCGCGGGAGATGATCGAATCAAGATTGAACCAGGCTGTGCGATTTATTTCTTACCCATTCAATCGGTTCGATCGCCGTGTGATTGAAATGGCGCAGCAGGCTGGTTATCGTGGCGGATGTGGCCTCTGGGTGTCCCCGCGTCTGGGTGATCTCCCCTGGGAATTTCGAGTACCGCGCGCTGGAGTGTATTCGATTGACACCATGGGCTGGTTCAAAAAAAAGCTTGCGGGCTCGCGGATCGAACGCTTCAAGCAGCGCATCATCGGTTTCGCAGCTCGGGGGACGATCTGGTACAATCGGCTCAACCGCTAAAAAATTTTGTTGCTTTTTTATGAAATAATTCTTATATATATGCACAAAAAATTTGCTGGGCACCAGCAATATGAAAACAAATTCGATCAAGAAGCTTTATTATTCGATCAGTGAAGTCAGCAAGATCACCGGGCTCAAGCAGTACGTGCTGCGCTTTTGGGAGACGGAGTTCGAACAACTGAAGCCAGCGAAAAATCGCGCCGGCAATCGGATTTATCGGCTAAGCGAAATTAAGCTGATCTTCCTGATCAAAAAATTGTTGTATGAAGATAAGTACACCATTGAAGGGGCGCGTCAAAAATTAAAAACGCTGATGCCTATCAAACCATCCCAGTTAGATATGCCGTTTCCTGAAAATCAGAATGATATCATTCGTTCTTTGAAACAAGACCTGCAAGAATTGCTGGATATTTTGGATGACAAGAAATAGCGAATGAATCCTGGTGGACTGAACATGAGATAATACCATTTGGGAGAAATTGGGTTTTGATGGATTAGGGCTTCAGTTGAATAAAATTTATTCGGGGCGTAGCGCAGTCCGGTTAGCGCACTTGACTGGGGGTCAAGGGGTCGGTGGTTCAAATCCACTCGCCCCGACAACATTGGGCAAAATATCATTTTGCCCTTTTTTATTTCCGCCCAGCGAAACCGCAACCAGCCTGGGAATCCATTGCAAATGGGATTATTGTTTATGGGCAGATCGATCATTGGAGTTCGTTATGGCTGTGGATTTTCCGAGCGCAAAACCTGCCGCGAATCGTTTGTGAATGATCCCAAACAAGTCTGGCTGGTATCACAAGACGTCTGCGATCTATCTGAATGAAGCGAATCATGCTGCATGCAAAAATTCACCCCTGAGGAGAACAGCGCACCATGGGAGCTCAAAGAACCTGGCGGGTCGTGGTCACGGATTACCTCGAACAAAATCTGGATTGGGAGCGCGCGCAATTGGCCGCTTGGTCCGAGATCAACTTTGAGGCATTTCAATTGAAACAGGCGACTGATGCCGAAATCATCGAAGCAATCAAGCATGCTGACATTCTGGTGGTGAACATGATGCCGCTTCATCGCCAGATCATTGAGGCGCTGGAACATTGCCAATTGGTCATTCGGCACGGCGTCGGCTATGATAATATCGATGTGGCTGCATTGACAGAACGCGGTATTATTTTTATTAATATTCCTGACTACTGTGTCGAAGAGGTGGCAGAGCAAACGGTGATGCTGCTGTTGCATTGCGCCCGAAGGTTCGCCCAGCAACAACAGGCGATGCAGCGATCGGTCGCGGTCGGCGAGTGGCGATATGATGCAGTTGAACCCATCTACCGATTCAGCGGAAAGACATTGGGCATCGTGGGCTGCGGCCGAATTGGAAGCACCGTGCTGCGGATGACCCAGGGCTTTCGGATGAACTACCTCATTTGTGATCCCTATCTTGCGCCCGAGCGAAAGGCAGAGCTGGGCATTATCACGGTCCCATTGACGGCTGTGCTGGAGGACGCCGATTTTGTCACCCTGCATACGCCGCTTACTGCGGAGACCTATCATTTGATCGGAGAGGCTGAACTTCACCAGATGAAGTCAACTGCCTATCTCATCAATACAGCGCGCGGCGGCGTTGTGGATGAAGCCGCCCTGATCCGCGCCTGTCAGGAAAAATGGATCGCCGGGGCAGCTATCGACGTTTACGAACATCGCGAGCCACCCATGCCAGACTCACCGCTGCTGAAAGTCGAAAATATCTTTTTCACTCCGCATCTGGCCTGGTATTCAGTCGAATCGGAATGGCGCATTCGGGAAAAAATTTTGGAGAATATCATTCGTATGGTCTCGGGTCAGTTGCCCCATCATATCGTCAACGCGGAGGTGTTGAAGCGGTTGCAGCGTTGATCCGCATGAAAAGTCATATCGATAGGCGTTGGCCCGTCTAATTTATTTCCCACAATTTTCGACCAGACTTGTTTAACTCCATCCGCCAAAATCAAACTGAGAACATACATCATGCTTTTTTTTATTGAGAAATTAGCAATTCCAAAAAGGTCGCGATTTAATAGTTTCAATTCTTGCTCACCCTGCTGAAAAAAATCTGTTGACAATGCGGCGAAATTAAGTTATATTTAGGCGTAAAATGACCTGCTCTACAACTTTCGAACGGCATCAAAGAAACTCATCCATAAATCCTGCTTGGGGTCTCTGATGCGAAAATGGCGCACTATAATTCAATTACTCAATCCATTCCTGAGCCGAACAACACCTTAACGCACTGGGCTTATCAATTGGAGTCTTGTGTTTGCGAGGTTGATCGTTTTGCTAATTATATATTTTGGTTAGCGGGATGCTAACATCTGGTCATTTTGGCTTGTGCCTCTCATTTTGGGTATGCTGATTGGAGCCGTTTCCTGAGAGTGCATTACTAAAACCAAACGTTTCATTATAAACTTCTGTACAAAAGTGGCCAGGTTAGCTTTAGCTCACTCTTTCAGTACCAGTGAGGGACAAACAAGCGATAATTGAGCGGGAGATTGTTGAAATATTTTGAGTGTCTATATATCAATCATTCTCTGCTTGAAGGCTTTGGGTATTTTTCATATCTGGGAGGGCGTAAAAATGGTTAAATATCCTACCTGGCTAAATGGAACTCCAGCTCCAAGCACATTACCTTTAAGAAAACCAAAAAAATGTCCGAATTGCGGGATGATGCTTTATGATGTGGAAATTGATGCCGATGGGGATAAGTGCTGCATAAACTGTAGTCACAAAATCGAGAAGAAGCGAAAAAAATAAATTTGGTCTGGTTCGGTGAATAGTATTCCTAAAGGATTCTTGAAAACTTACATGCTCGCATATTTTTTGCCGAGCGCTGTATTGGTGAGTTTTCATATCTATTTTTTGGTTCCCTATTGGATACGATATAGATTCTCTCTCTTCGGAGATTCAATTTTAAATCAAAATCAGCTCTTTTTTTCGATCATTTTTTCTGCGTTCATTGGATACGCTTTCATGAGTTCTAGCAGTGCCTTGGTCAAATTTTTTGAAGGTTATATCTGTGGATGCATATTGCTTCCATTTAAGAAGTGTCACATGAGAAAGAGAGAAAGATATGTAGCTGATATGCAAAAATTGCAGCAGAGGATTAAGCAAAGCAAGAATCGATCATCAAAGAAAATCCTTTTGGAACAGGCGATCAATGTTGAAGCTAAATTGCTGGTGGATTTTTCATCAAACAAAAGCGAATTAATGCCTACAAGATTGGGCAACATTTTCAAGGCGTTCGAGAATTATTCCCAGCGCAGTTATGGTCTGGATTCAGTAGTATTATGGCCAAGGTTAATAAAATCGATTCCAGAAAACTATGGTGAGCGATTGGAAGAAACGAACAATTGTGTTATTTTTTTGCTTGTTTCTAGCTTCGTTTTTGCACTTATGGCAATAGAGAGTTTTTTAATTACAATTTTATGTAAATGCTCTGATGAGTTCGTAGTTATCACAATAGTTTTGGGTATTATTTTTACGTTCATGGCTATCTTGTTTTACAGAATCAGCATTCGTGCAGCCATCAATTACGGCGAGGTTGTCAAATCTTGTTTCGATCTCTTCCGGCACGATCTGCTCAGCTCCTTCGGTATAGAAAAGCCTTCGAGTTTAGAGCAAGAAAGGGCGATTTGGTCCGAATTAAGAAAATTTATCCTTGTTGGTGAGGGCGATCCATTTGAGAAGTATCGAAAACAAAATTGAATAGTGCCTGGACGAAAGATCCCCAATGCTGATTTTGATGTCATTGCCTTCCAACGAATGGCGAAAAAATGATCTCTGTAAATCGTCATCAGCGAATGGATCACTTTGCTTCGATCGCAATGGCATCATCACAAGAAGCCTGGCGTTTTCGTTGGAGCAATAGATAGCATCTTCCAATTGGGCGGAGCTAAACCATTTCTAATTGGAGAGCAAAATAATTGGTCGGTTCGATGATATGATAATTCGTAGCAATAGATCACCATATAGCGTTCTGCAAAATAGATAAACCTGTCATTCAGAGCGATGCGAAGGGATCTTTTAATTCGTCAAATTGATGGATTGCTGCGTCGCTTCGCTCCTGGCAATGACTCGATATTCAATATTTTGCAGATGTCTGTCTCATCATACCCATAGGAGGACAATCTTATGACAGTTCAAGGCTGGATCGTGTTTGCTGTAGGGATTCTGTTCATTCTGGTCGGTGGTGGACTCCTGGTTTATAGCTCGCTTTCGCGTCGGGTCTCGGCCAAAGCCGGGATCGATCAGGGGATCTTAAAGACCATTCTCGATTTTGTTCTGAAGGTCCTGGAGATCATTGTCAAGCTAATTCCTCAGAACATTGTTTCTCAGGTGGGCTTTATTTTGATCATCCTGGGCATTGCCCTGGTGGTATTGCCGTTTTTGATCCCGGGTTTATAGAAGAAACCCAGCAAAGCGATATGAGCCTTATGATTTCCACTGGGCTGGGGCACTGAAGCCGAAAATGATTTGCTCATTGTCTAAGACAAATCGTGGCTTCTGCTATCGAACAAAAGACCTGTTCTGGTCCTCAGCGGTGGTCATCTCATAAGGCTTTTTTGTTTTCAGTGAATAGCGTTGCAGTGGATGGCAAATTTAGCTTGCCATGATAGACGATTCAAATTGTCGGGCCAATTTCGATCCGATCCGTTGGTTTGTGCAGAGAAAAAACACTTGATAAGTTGGATCAGGATTCGTATATTGGCAGTCAAATTCGAGCGATTTTGGCTGCTGATTGGGCAGTCGTGTCGATCGAATGGAGATGGCGCGAAGTAGATTCTGCGATTGGCAGAGATCTCTTCGTCACGCGTCCAAAGCGAATATATCGCATTTTTCATCCCAATGAAAAGGGATTGATCGCAAAGAGACCTGGGATTTTGATCAACTCTGGGAGGCCTTGTGTGATCGGCAGGTCAGATTTCAGAATAGTTTCGACCAGAGATTTAAATTTTGGGAGCCTGATATATTCACTCGATCGCTCTTTTAAGTGGGATGATTCAGTAGTTCGGATGAGGGAACAGCTATGCCGTTAGTACCCAAGCATATCGAAACTTTAGCGCCTTATCAGCCGGGAAGGTCCATCGCCGAAATTCAGCGGGAGTTTGGGGTTAAAAAGGTGATTAAGCTGGCGTCGAATGAGAACCCCATGGGGCCATCGCCCAAAGCGGTGCAGGCGATGATTGAAAGTCTGAAAGAGATCCATCGCTATCCCAATCCTGCCAGCTACGATCTGCGCCGTGCGTTGGCCGAACGGTTCGATGTAATGGTGGATAATGTCATCACCGGGCATGGCTCGGAAGGCATCATGTCGGTGATATTGCGCACCTTTATGCTGGACGATGAGGAGGCGTTGACTTCCGAGGGCACTTTTATTGGCTTTCGGGTATTGGCACATTCGCGTGGCATTCAATTAAAAACGGTCCCGCTCAAAGATTATCGATTTGATCTATTTGCCATTGCCGATGCGATAACGGATAAGACCAAAATCATTTATCTCGCAAATCCCAATAATCCCACTGGCACCATATTTACCGTCAAGGAATTTCTGCAATTCATCAAGCGGGTGCCCTCGCATGTGTTGATCATCATCGATGAAGCCTATTTCGAATTTGCGCAATACGATCCTATCTACCCAGATTCAATGAAGTATCGGCTGGATAATGTGATCACGTTGCGGACGTTTTCCAAGGCATACGGTCTGGCCGGCATTCGGATCGGCTATGGCTTTGCGCACGATCATTTGATTAAAAATCTGATGAAAGTGAAACTGCCATTCGAACCGAGCATCCCAGCCCAGGCGGCTGGTCTGGCGGCTTTAGAGGATAATGAGTTCATGGAAGCCTATGTGAAATTAAGCCGGCAGGGGTTGGAATTTTTTTATGAGCTGTTCGAACGACTGGGAATCCGCTACTTGAAATCGCACGCGAATTTCGTGACCATATTACTGGACACAGAGCAGCAGGTCGAGAAATTAAATCAGCGACTGCTATGCCACGGCATTATTGTGCGGCCGCTGAAGGCGTTTGGGATTCCGAACGGGATTCGGATTACGGCTGGTTTGGAGTCGGAAAATCGGTTTTTTGCTAAGGTATTGAAGCGAATTTTATAAAGGGAGAGGAATGACGCCTCCAACGAATGTGACGACAGATAAGGACCTCTTCTCAGAAGAAACGGAGCTGAAGCGCGACCTGGGCTTATTGGAATCATTCTCGATCGTGATCAGCCGTATCATTGGTTCGGGTATTTTTCGGACGCCCCAGCCGATCATGATGGCGGTGGCTGCAGTCAGTCTCTTTTATGGAGTGTGGATCTTAGGTGGGATCGCCACGCTGTTGGGCGCCTTTTGCTATGCCGAATTGGTGGCGATGATGCCCAAATCTGGTGGTCCCTATGCCTATCTCAAGGCTGCATATCCACCAGTATGGACCTTCCTGAGGGGCTGGGCGATGTTCTTTGTTTCTGAAACCGCCTCGATCGTGGCTGTAGCATTGGTGTTCGCGGAATATGGGAGTTCGTTATTTCAATTGCTGTTCGGCCAGGCCATCACGTATACGACAGAGATTTTGATCGCTCTCACCATCATCTGGTTGCTCACAGCGCTGAACTGTTTCGGGGTGTTCTTCAGTGGGGTGCTTCAAAATATCATTATGGTCATCAAATTGGTTGCGCTGGGGACTATTATTTCGTTCGGATTCGTCAAAGCCGGGAATGTCCATCATTTCAGCAATCCTCTCTGGCCAGAGCATTTTGGCTGGGGCACCATGTTGGCGGTCGGCCAGGCCATGCGCTATGGCTTTTTCGCTTATAGCGGCTGGGAAGGGGCCACCTATGTTGCCGAAGAGGTTAGAAATCCCCGCAGAAACCTCCCGCTGTCGATTATTTTGGGCATCATCGGCGTGATGTTGCTCTACCTTGCGGCCAATAGCGCCTATCTCTATCAATTATCCGTTGAGCAGATCAAAGCATCTCCTGAGGTGGCGACCAACATGATGAACGCTGTCGTCGGCACCGCTGGTGGGATGTTTATCGCATTAGCCATTGCGCTGAATACATTTGGCAACGTCAACACCCAGATCTTAGTGAAAGCCAGAACCTGGTATGCCATGTCGCGCGATGGGTTGTTCATCCCGGTGCTGGCAAAAATTCATCCCAAATATCGAACGCCCAATCGCGCCATGTTGGCCCAGGCGTTCTGGGCCACGGTCTTGCTGATGGGATCAGCCCTGGCCGGCCGCGCCTACGAAACGATCATCGATTTCTTCTCGTTCACCTCATCGATCTTCAATGTATCGACCTTTGCGGCGGTCTTTATTCTGAGAAAAAAATATCCCCATGCTCCCAGACCCTACCGTGTTTGGGGCTACCCCGTAACCCTTATCATCGTGCTGATGATTCAAGTCTGGTTTATGGCGGTAACATTATATACGGCCTTCGTGCCATCGTTATTGGGTATGCTATTAACGTGTTCGGGTCTGCTCTATTACTATCGGCAGCAAATCAAGGAATGGTGGCGAAGGCGGTAAATGAGAAGCATCAAATTGAACTGCTCCAACTTCGCTCGCTCCATGGGACCGGATCTGTCAAATGGATGAATCGGCTGATTGAGCGGTATGCCCCATCCTATTATCAGTTTTCGCCAGCAATGGCCTGTGTTTTCAGATTCAAAACAGATGGAACAATGCTCTGTTCAAAGAAAAAGATAACCGGTCGCTGGCTTCTCTTTAGAAGTTGGTGAAAGATTTTTTGGACCATGACAACGACCGGTCGATCATCGTGATTTTTTAGTTCGGATTAATTATAATCAGAATAGACCGCAAATCCATCCTGAACCATTCGATCATTGACATTAAAGTACTGGCCATTTTCATCCTGAATCCAAATTTCGCCGAGGTAGCGGCCATATTTTTCCTTTACGTCCTTAATGGTCTCTAATATGATTTGGCGGTTCAGAATTAGTTCTTTCAAATGATCACGCGAAGCGAGTCCCTGAGGGCGTTCCGCGCCGCGAATTTCGGGAGCATCGATCCGCGCTAACCGAATTTTTTCCCCATGAATCCATGTATGTAGCCCAAGATCGATATCGATTGTGCAGGTATCGCCGTCATACACCCCCACCACGCGCGCCTTATAAACGTACAGTTTTAGCTCCATTCATCATCTCCTGAATTAGTGATCGCTATTTTAGATAAGATTTAGCCTGAAATCTTAAAATGAAAACTGAAATTCTAAAATGAAAACTTGATCTTTAAAACGCCCATCGAACACATGAAAATGCATTGAAAGCTTTTTGTTTTTTACGCGTCACTCCGTGTGTTTCGTGGGCAAAAGATCTTTTCTCAGCCTCGGTTCATTTTAGAAATCTTGCTTTTTGTCTCAGAAACGAAAGGCCTCAGAATTTTGGGACACGGAAATAGAGCTCACACGGAAATAAGCTTTTCGAAACTTCATTTCTGTGTCAGTTCCAATTCTGTGGCCATAAAAATTTTTTTATCCGAAATTCTAAAATGAAGAATTAATTTTTAAAACGCCCATCGAGCACATGAAAATACATTGAAAGCTTTTTGTTTTTTTCGCGTCACTTCGTGTGTTTCGTGGGCAAAAGATCTTTTCTCAGTCTTGGTTCATTTTAGAAATTTAGGTGAAAGATGAAATTTTAAATCGCCCACGAAAGGCACGAAAATACGCCAAAAGAATTTTTCGTTCTTTGAATTTCGTGTCACTCAATGTATTTCGAGGCAGGCGGTTTTCATTTTCAATCATTATAGATCATTTCAGAAAATTTGATTTGGTCAGGAACTGGATTTGATAGCATCCTGTTCCGCTTCTCTCATTCGCTTCTCGGTTTTCATCGCATGGCATTGAATAAATTGCCATTCTATGACATATCTGGCGGTGCTGCTATCGGAGCAAAAGCATTTTTCTTGCCGACCTCTGATTGGGCAAAATCAACTGATAAAAGTAAATGCCACTTGGCAGCGGCTGACCATGGAGATCTGTCCCATCCCAGGTGACCTCATAAATACCTGGTCGTTCCATTTGATCTACCAATGTTGCTACTAATCTGCCCAAAACATCGTAGATGATCAGCCGGACCTTGATCTGGCCATTGGATGAATCATCGGCTGGAATGCGATAGCTGATCATGGTCATTTTATTAAAAGGATTCGGATAATTTTGGGGCAGTAATTGGCTTTTAGCATCAGAGTGTGGATGAGTCCCTAGCGCCAGCTCTTTGATGCTTGAGCGAGCGACGACCTGTCCGACATCGAGCTTGAACCACCATGCGGTTGGCCAGGTCTCCAGGATCCATCGGTAGTAATCTTCATCGCGATCGAAAGTGGTATAGAGAATTCGATGATGCGGCGAATAGAACCGGCGTTCTCCCAGGCTTTCATAGCGATTGCCCAGAAAATGCAGAAATTCATGGATCAGGATCGTCTCGTCAACCGGTTGCCCGGGAACGATGGGTTGAGCAATCATGGCCGGTTTTGATTTCAAGGAACGCGTATCGCGGAAGAAGTAGCCCGAGTATCCAGACCATGATGATTGGGAGTTCCACCAACAATAGAGGACCACCAAAATGTCATAGTCCTGATATCGGATCTTGCGTTCCCCCAGGTCTGACTGCACTGGCCGAGGTGAGAGATAATATCCCCAGGCATCGTCTTTTTTAATGAAATCATGGATGGTCAGCGGGCGATCGATCCGAAGTGTATCCGCCAAAATCTGGATCACATGGGTATAATCCCAGACATACTGTTGGAAATTATTGATGTTTTGGCGGATCCATTGTTGTTCATTCATGCCGAGTGCTTTTGCGCCTTCGATCGGGTCGATGTACTGCGGGTAAATGATGAAAAGCGCTTTTAGGGCCAGTTTCCGAGGCTCGGTTTGGATGACAATGCCTGTAGTGAAATTATTGGGGACGATGACGTCCCGAAAACCTGGGGCGGGTTCAGCCCGCACAAAGAGACGATTGTATCCTGCTGGCAATTTGGCGGAAAGGGAGAGCTGCTTAGAAACGCCGACCGGCAAGGGCTCGACAAACACCGTGTCCAGCAATACGGTCTTGCGAAAGGCAGCGTAATGAAAATAATTGCTATTTGGATTCCCACTGTACAACAGCACATAAGCGCCCCCAGCCGGGGCTGGTCCTGAATTGTGAACTGTCGCACGTACGGCAATTTCGTCCCCTGGCTGATATTGATCTTTGAGTGACAGCAAAGTGAGCTGGGAGATGGTCAGATCCGTCACCTTGTTTTGATCAACCCAAAATGACCACACTGGGCTCTGCAATTGTTGATCGCCGATCGCCGCGTAGATCAGCCAGTTGTAGAGCTTGAGATCCTCGATGATGTTCGGCTCGCTGATCGTAAAGCTGGTATCACTGCCCAGCCACTGGTCCAACACAATTTTGCCATCGGTTTTAGCGATCAGCAGGCGATAATTCACTTGACCGTTTGCCGATACAGCTCGCCAGCGGAATGTGGGGAAGGAAGTGGTGACCTGGCTGGCAGAATCCGGCTCGATCAGTTGCACACGATCTGTTCCCTGAAATGGACTTTCTGGCGTGGCGGTGGCTGCCAGGACGAGCCCAGCCGTAATAGTTCGATTGCCACACCAGTGTTGTAGGCCACTCCACACAATGCTTACCAGCAGAATGATCAGATAATAATTTCTATTTCGAATCTCGCGCATCAGCACATTCACTTTCACCCTTGAAAGGAACTCGGAAAACCACCTTCGCTCGATTTATCAAATCATCAGCGTTGGCCTAAAACTAAAAAGATTCTTTCTCTTTTGCAAGAGAATTTTTTAATTGCACCACAAGATTTTTTATCTGTTGGCTTTTTCATTCCGCGGGGACAGTCAATGTTTTTTTCCCACGGATTGAATTAAGCCCGGGGATGCTCCCTGAAAGATTATCTGTGGGGTTCTTGAATCCGCGGGGGATTAAATATTTTTCAGATCCCACAGATTGAACCAAGCCCGCGGATGCTTTAAAAAGATTATCCGTGGGGTTCTTCAATCCGCGGGGATTAAATATTTTTCAGATCCCACGGATTGAATTAAGCCCACGGATGCTTTAAAAAGATTATCTGTGGGCGTTTTCAGTTGGCGGGGGAGAGCTAATATTATTCAGTCCCCACGGATTGAATAAAAACCGCGGATGCATTTTAAAGATTATCCGTGGGGTTCTTCAATCCGGGGGATTAAAAATTTTTCAGACCTCAAGGATTGAATCAAGTCCACGGATGCTCTTTGAAAGATTATCTGTGGGGAACTTCAATCCGCGGGGGGATTCGAATATTTTTTGATGCCGCGGATTGGCCACTTAGAACTGCTATGAGTTTTTGAACGCATGAACGATGGAGATAAAAAATCGATTGTCAGCTCATCGAAATTAAATTTTGTACACCAGTGGATGGAATTGAATCCTTGCCCTCGCAGCATCATCTAAACAATTGGTCAATGTGAAATGATAAGCGGCTAATTGAACTGATACTCTGGTTTTAATTTCAAGCATTTTGAAATCTTCGATAAGACTTCGATTTGAACTTTGAAGGGAATTGTTTGCGGTTCAATGAACCGTGTGGAACGCTGAAATATTTGAGAGGAAATGGAAAATGAGACATCTATTAAAAGCGGTCGTGGTAGTACTGGGCGGCGTTTTGGGGTACGCCTATTATCATTATATCGGCTGCAAGACAGGGACCTGTCCGATTACCAGTAACCCGTGGATCAGCACTGGCTATGGGGCGTTATTTGCGCTGGTATTGGTTTGGGGCACAAGCAAGAAGAAAAAGACTGACTCGACACGGGAGAATTAAAATGGATGTTATCACGCCGATTTTAATAATCGCTGCATATTTTTTATTGATGCGATTTGTATTGCCGCGGCTTGGCATTCCTACCTGAATGTCCAACGCCTGCGACTTTCAGTCTGATCGTCATCAACAGGAATCGGATAAAGATAAACAAGGTGAAATGGAAGGGTAGGAGAAGTTCAAAATGCCGATTTATGAGTATAGGTGCAAAAAGTGCGAGAATATTTTTGATGTTTTTCAATCAATCGGGGGAAATTCGGAGGGGCTCATCTGTCCAGTTTGCGGAGAGCCGAAGCCAGAGCGAATTTTTTCGGCGTTTGGCACTGCTGGAACGGGCAATAGTTTTTCAACCGGCGCATCAACTTGCAGTTCGTCGGGGCCATTCTCCTGAGCAAGCAGTTAAAAGCCGGTGGCTTTGTTTCGGGGTGCTGTCCTTCATCTTACTCAATATGTGGAGAGAGAGAAAGGTTACAGCTCGATGCGTTTTCGAGAAATTTAGAAATCAAAAAAATTTTGAATTGAATGTCTGGAGGTCGTATGCACACTCGATTGAGCTTGGTGCTGGTGATTATCGCGCTTGTCATCTATAATTGTTCCGATGCGAGCAAGGAATCGCTGGCTCAAAATAAAAAACCTGGGGCCGCTGCGCAGGACCAGCAGAGAGAGCCCCAAAATTTTACCATCGGTTTCAATGAGGGGCTGGAAAAAGCTGCCAAAGAAAATAAGAATATGATCGTTGATTTTTACACTGATTGGTGTCACTGGTGCAAGGTGATGGATGAGAAGACCTTCCGTAACGCGGAGATCGCTCGAAAACTAAGCGACCGATTTGTGACCGTGAGGATCAACGCGGAGGATCCCAATCAAAAGGTGACTTTCAAAGGGTATACCTTCAACAACATTGAGCTCACGCGGGCGTTTCAGGTGAGTGGATTCCCGTCCCTGGCTTTCATCTCTCCGCAACACGAAGTCATCACAGTGCTGCCAGGATATATTCCTGCCGAGCAATTTGGCTACATTCTGGATTATATCGACCAGAAGTGCTGGGAAAAAAAGATGACGCTCGAGGAGTTCATGAAGCGAAAAGGCGATTGTGGTGGAGCTGATTCCTCAAAAACAAATTAGAAAACATAGCCGTCCCTGCATGAACAGAGGATCACCAGGTGAGGGTATCTATTTGATGTTGGATCCCTCACCAGCCTGACATAATTCGATCAATACGCCATAAGTGGAACGGGGATGGAGGAATGCGATGAGCTGGCCGCCTGCCCCGATCCGGGGCGTTTGATCGACGAGTTGAATCTGGAGGTCCGCCAGCCGTTTCAGTTCGGCAGGCAGGTCCTCCACCTGATAGGCGATGTGGTGAAATCCTTCTCCGCGTTGAGATAAAAATTTGGCGACCGGGCTGTCCTCTGTCGTGGGCTGCAACAATTCGATCTTGATACCACCCAACCTGAAAATGGCAATACTCACGTGCTGGTCTGGCACGTGTTCAATCCCTTCGCAGTGCAGTCCCAATACCTCCGTGTAGAACTTAATTTGTTGAGCCAGGTCCTTTACTGCGATGCCGATATGATCGATCTGTTGAATCACTTCTTTGTTCCCCAAAATGCTAATCGATCTTGAATTCTAAAAAGCAAATGAATTTTATGGGCCCACGGAATACACGAAAAACACTGAAAGCACTTCTTGTTTTTTTCCTTTCCTCGTCAATCTATCTTTTCTTGGGCAAAGTGCCTTTCTATCCCATTGCCATGGTTCATTCCACAAATTTAGATGATATTTGAGCATCCTTTTCCGTGGCAGTTCTTTTTCCGTGGCCTAAAAAGTTAGCACACAAGATCGGAACAGTCACGGAAATTTTTTTGGAGCGAAAAGTGCATCTTTTGATTTCGAATGCCCGCTCGCGCTTGAAAGAGCTGATGACAAATTTGCTCAAAAAAGTAGCTGATCTCGGTTTGGCTGACGATTTCCTCCCTGGCGCCCAATAGGTTTGGATCAGGGTTAATAATTCAGCAGCAAAGTGAAATTGACCTGTCGATCGAACGCACGCTGTCCTTTGATTCGCTCGAGATTTTGGGTATTGAGCCAATAGGCGTTGAGCGAGAGGAACACATCGCGGAAGATTTGGTCGACAACCCTAAGTCCGAAAATCTGTCGTTTTTCCACCACGCCGGCGAGAAAGCGTTTGCGCGTACCGTCTGGAATATCCCACGGTTTCGTGAGTTGACCTTCGCCTTTGCGAACGAATTCCAGCGACCCACTAATCCGAAGATCGCGATTCGGGCTGAAATTGGCCTCAAAGAACCAGTCATCTGCATTGGGTCCAAGCCAATGACCCATGCATTGATCATAATTTTGATAGATATTGATCGGACGCTCGTGGGTATAGACGAACGGCTCGACGCGCGCATATTCGATACGGAGATCAGTATTGCTCAGTCCCAGCGGATCGGTCCAGACGCCGCCCGCGAGAAAAGCGAATTTATTGCCATAGTAAAGGAATACGCTTCGCGATAGCGTGTAATCATCGATGAACAACTCGAAATAGGATTTCAGATTGCGAACCGGGAAGAGCGTCAGGTCGAATCCAATGGTGTTGTTATCGCGGTCGCCGAGATGATGTTCGGCCACATGATACGGCATGAGCGGGTTGAGATACTGGAATTCAATTCCCCGATTGCCATAGACCACTGTTTCGCTGCCTGCCATTGACAACCATGGGGCGATTTTGATCTCGAGCCGATGGGCGGCCAGGTATTTTTTGCCGAGGCTGCTATTGAGATGGGCATGAAGGCTGGTGAAATTAAAACCGCGATATTGCGCCGTTAACTTGACAATATCGAACAGGGGATTTTGAGCGGAGAGCATTAAACTGCCATGATATCCAGGTCCCCATTTTGCGTGATCGCGGCCGACCTGCAATTGAAACCAGGGTAATTTCCAGACCAAATAGGCAATGGCTTCATCGGTGTAAACGTTTTTGCCCGCGTAATTGATCGGTCTGCCCCGAGAGGGATCGAAATTCCGCTCCACAGATTCTAAGCCGCGGTGGATCGTATTTCGCACGAAAACATGAAAGCCCAAACTGTTCTTTAATTGACCTCGGACAATGCCACCCAGAGTGGTATGGGATGTCCGCTCGGTCTTGGGGTATTGGTCGCCGCGCTTAATATCCAATCGGACGCCGAGATCAAAATCCGCATGGACCGTATAGTCCTTGTCCACCCAGGATATAAGGTGCCGTTCTGCAAATTTAGGGTCATACGATATTTCGAGCGAAGCTAATTCCTCGTGAAACTCGCCTTTGAGTTGTTCCAGGCGATCTCGATCTGTTTGCGATAAGCCAGCTCCTGGTTGCTGCGCTCGTTGTTCGATTTGAGCCAGAATCTTTGCCAATTCCATGCGCGACATCGGCAAAACTCTGGTGTTGAACGATTCGAACAGTCCTTTCGCCTCCATTCGTTCCAGAAATTGGTAGCTCCAATGTTCCAACGGTACATTGACCGATTGTCCAGTCGCTAAATGGCTGGCGACGAAAACCAGCAAGATGGTAACACCAATCTGTTTTGGACGAATCACCATGCTTTTTCCTTTTGATTTTTTTAACAGGTGATGCCTGCGCATGCCGGGCTTCTGGCGAACCACGCCGCAATAAATTATCTGAACCGATTGCGGCAGCGGGCAAATTGCTGATGACTGGATCCTGCCTTCTTAGCCTGGTCCTCTATAAAACAATCGCCTCCTGATATTGACCAAATACCTCTCGGAGGACATCGCAGATCTCGCCGATCGTGGCGTATACTCTCACTGCATCGATAATGGCGGGCATGAGATTGTCCTCACTTTCGGCGATTGTCTTCAGATGGGATAGGGACCGCGCGACGGCCCCAGCATCGCGCTGGCGTTTTATCTGGTTTAAGCGATCGATTTGTTGCTGCTGGATCGTCAAATCGACTTTTAACAATTCAGGGTGATACTGTTTTTCTGATTTGAACTTGTTGACACCCACCACAATCCGATCGGATTGCTCCACTTCTTTCAAATAGCGATAGGCGGATTGTTGGATTTGCTGCTGAATATATCCGTTTTCGATAGCTGGGATCGCCCCGCCCATCGCATCGATGGTCTCGATATACTTTCTTGCCGCAGCTTCGAGCTGATTGGTTTTAGCTTCGATATAGTAAGAGCCAGCCAGGGGATCGATGGTCTCTGCCACGCCCGATTCATAAGCGACGATCTGCTGGGTGCGCAGCGCTATTTCCACCGATTGTTCCGATGGCAATGCCAGCGCTTCATCATAGCTGTTGGTATGAAGGCTTTGGGTGCCACCCAATACAGCGGCGAGGGTCTGGATGGTCACGCGAATGATATTGTTCAGCGGCTGCTGGGCCGTCAGGGTCGAGCCGGCAGTTTGGGTATGAAACCGGAGCATCATGGATTTTTCATCTCTGGCACCAAAACGATTTTTCATGATATCAGCCCAGAGCCGGCGAGCGGCTCGAAATTTAGCAACTTCTTCGAGCAGGTCATTATGCGCATTGAAGAAAAAGGATAGCCGACCAGCGAAATCATCGACAGACAGTCCAGCGTCGATAGCGGCCTGGACATAGGCGATGGCGTTGGCCAGCGTGAACCCGATCTCCTGACTCGCCGTAGCACCAGCTTCTCGAATGTGATAGCCAGAGATACTGATCATATTCCATTTGGGAAGATGTTTCGAACAATAGGCAAAGGTATCAGTAATCAGTCGCATGGACGGTCGGGGCGGAAAAATATAGGTGCCTCGGGCCACATACTCCTTCAAGATATCGTTCTGGATCGTGCCAGAGAGCTGGTGAGGGGCCACGCCCTGTCGTTCAGCCACAACAATATACATCGCCAGCAGTATCGCGGCTGGGGCATTGATGGTCATCGACGTGGAAACCTTGTCCAGCGGGATCTTCGCAAATAGCCGCTCCATGTCGGCTAATGTATCGATCGCCACGCCGACTTTGCCCACTTCGCCAGCGCAGATCGGATTGTCAGAATCATATCCAATCTGAGTGGGCAGATCAAAAGCCACGGAAAGCCCAGTTTGCCCCTGGGACAGCAGATATCGGTAACGCTGGTTCGATTCCTCTGCCGTGCCAAAACCAGCGTATTGTCGCATAGTCCACAGCCTGCCGCGATACATGGTCGGCTGAACGCCCCGGGTGAATGGATATTGCCCGGGAAAGCCAAGATCCCGCAGATAATCGAACGCTGGCAGATCATCTGGCGTGTATAACCGATCAATCGGATCCGATGATCCGGTCACGAAATTGGCCTTTCGCTCGGGAAATTTGTTCAGCGTAGGTTGAACCACTTTCTGTTCCCAATTCAGTTTTTGTTGGCGAAGCTGTTCAATATAATTCTGATCACCCATAAGATAGCCCCTTCCCATGTTACATTGCCCCTATCGGATCCCACGCCAAGCCCAAGTCGCTGCTTCGTTGTGCGGATCAAAAATAGAGAATTTCAGCCAGAAAGTCAATAACATTTTTATCGGATCATCACCGATCAAACAAAGCTCATGGATTTGTCCCTCCCCAGGCTTTTTCTGAGGGCGAAACGCTGGATCATACCTGTCGCGCAATAGAAAGGCAGGGGAGGAGGTCTCACCCAATAAAAGATGAAAAGCTCATGAGCATTGAATGCTTTTGATGTCCCGGTTCATGCATAAGGTTGTTTGTTACAATAATTGGAACTCGTTTGGGATTTCATAGCCTCCTGCAAGATAATTTGGCTTGTCACCCAGAGCGAGTCGAAAAATTTCATATTTATTCAAACAACAAAGGATCGCTTCGTTGCTTCGCTCCTCCCAACGACTCGCTCTTTGCTATTCTAAGGAACTCAATTGGGAATCCAATGAATCGATTTTTGTGCCATTGGCAGTTCATTGAAGTCAAGGATCAATGGAGCAGCCTGCATCTGCTGCCAGGTTCAAAAGATGCAAGGTAAGATCCGAGCCAAGGGGTTAAATCTGGCCGCCGAGCGCTGCAGAATTATCGCATGGCACCCAACACTCGGATCGCGCCAGCGATACCGGCCCCATGGATTTTGTTTTTGATATCCTGCAACACGAACTCATTACAGACAAAAGAACTGGATTGAAGAAAATTCATGTTCAAATCGATCTGGATGAAGATGGCTGGGAGAAGCCAGGTTTATCCTTGATTGGCGATCGAGATCAACCGATCGATGATCCAAGAGACATTCGCAGGTGCGCATGATATGAAGACGACCTTTCAGATCAACCCCAGCAAGGGACACAAGATGCGCAGCCCAATGAAGATAATGATGATGCTAACACAATCGAGGATCACTCCGGCTTTGATCATGGCGGTGATGGGCACCTTTCCTGAGCCATAGACAATGGCATTGGATGGGGTGGATACGGGTAGCATGAATGCCATGCTCGACGCCAGACAGACAGCGATGGCTGGGGGAATAGGACTGACCCGAGCGCTCTGAGCTACGGCGATGAAAATGGGTACCAACATATTGGCAGCGGCGGTATTGGATGTCATCTCGGTGATCAAAATCGACAGCACAATGGCGATGCCAGTGATAGTCCACAGGGAGGATGCGCCGCCCAATTGAATCAATTGCTTGCCCAAAGCATTGGCAAGCCCGGTGGAGAACATGAGGCTTCCCAGCGATAATCCGCCACCGAAAAGCAACATCGTGCCCCAATCGATTTTCATGGCCTGGCTCCAGCTCAGCGTAAAGCGTCGTTCGCGCCAGTTGACAGGTAGCACAAACAGCAAAATGGCTGCAATTAAAGAGGCGACACCTTCTGGGAGGTGATGCTCGCAGAACTTAAATACTGCACACTCAGTGCCCCACCCGGAGGCAACGATGCCGGGGAAAATCCAGAGCGTCACTGCGACCAGAAACGCTGCCAATGCATTTCGCTGTCCGCGCGTCCAGCCGCCCTGTTGTCCTCGCTGCTGGTTCAAAAATGTTTCCAGACCGGGAAATTCTTTAGTGGTTGGAGGATGCTGCCACATCATAAAGGCCAGCATCACCAGCCACATGGCGATCAAAATGGGGATAGCCAGCATCATCCATTGGAAGAAAAATATTCGAACGTTCAAGATCTTGTCGATCATGCCAATGCCGATCAAATTCGGTGGCGTACCGATGGGCGTGCCGATACCGCCGATCAACGCGCCATAGGCAATGGTCAACAGCAATCCGGTATTGAAGCGTTCCGAGGTCAATTTTTGCCTGATTTGCTGTGCCAGGGTTCCGAAGGCAGAGATTATTCCGAGCAGGATGGGGTAGATCATGGCCGTCGTCGCGCTGTCACTGATCCACATCGAGATCATTGGAGGAATAAGGGCGACAGCGATCATCAATCGATACGGACTGTTTCCGACCCACCGCAGCGATAGAATGCTGAGGGCGATGCGTTGATCGAGCCGCTGCTCGATCATGCCCTGGGCCAGAAGAAAACTGCCAAGAAATAAAAAAATGATTGGCGAAGAAAACGGGGCGAATATGGTCGCTGGAGCAGCAATACCGAGCAGGACGCACAACGTCGGTCCCAACAAGGCGGTTACTGGAATGGGGAGCGCCTCGCCAACCCAATAGATCAGCACCAAGCTTATGACGGCGGCCAGACGATGGGCTTGCGGCGAGAGGCCCGGCATCGGGAGAATCAGCAGAAATATAAATGCCGCAGGGCCGAGGAACAGGCTGATGGTTCGACGCCAGCGATCGAACCGTTGTTCGGTTTGGGAAAGCGCTTCCGAGATGGCAGGAGAAGATGCTTCTTTCGCATGGTCTGGGGTCATTTTAACAGCTCCATGAGGTATGTGGTCAGGTATCAATGAACCAGTGATTCGTGACGCCAGGTAATTGTGAGCCAAACACCATCAAGAAATGCTGCAATCGTGGTCGCTAAATTTTTCCGAGCAAGCTCATGATCTTTAGTTTCCACACCATCCAGATGGCCTCGCGAATGATCTTTTTGGACATCTTGGAACTGCCAGCCTCGCGGTCCGCGAATACGATGGGGATCTCCGTGATGCGGAAACCTTTTTTCCATGCCTTGAAATTCATTTCGATTTGAAATGAATAGCCGTCCGACGCGATCTTATCGAGATCGATCGCTTCCAGCACCTCCCGGCGAAAACATTTATAGCCACCTGTGCAGTCCTTGATGGGGAGCCCGGTGATAATTTGCGTGTACTTATTGGCACCAACGCTCAGCACCAATCGGGTAATTGGCCAGTTGATGACATTAACCCCGGTCTTATAGCGTGAGCCGATCACCAGATCGTAGTGCTTGATTGCCTCCAGGAAATTGGGTATTTCATCGGGATCATGGGAGAAATCCGCATCCATCTCGAAGATATAATCATAACCATGCGCCAAAGCATATTTGAACCCAGCCACGTAAGCGGTGCCCAGGCCAGCTTTGGCAGGCCGCTTCAATAAAAAAACATTGGATTCACAGCGCGCGATATTCTCGACAATATCAGCAGTTCCGTCCGGAGAGTTATCATCAACGACCAAAATATCCAAGCCTCGGATGCCTTGAAAAAGAATTCGATCGATGAGATTTTCGATATTCTGAGCTTCATTGTAGGTGGGAATCACAACAATGGCTTTCATTCAGTACTGGGCCTCGTATTTTTGTTTTTCAATTTCTGTTGCATAAATCCGATCCAAATAAAACCGCGTCATTCCTGCGAATGGAGGCATCTCGCTTCAATTCGCCCCTCATAAATAAGAGCCGAGCTGACTGTCGCCGGTCATTGGGCAGGCTGGATAATATGGCCTCTCTCTCGCATTTTGCAACAAAAGTTAGATCGCTTTGCTTTGCCAGATTTGGTTTAAACCACTTCTCTTATTAACTCGAAATGGATCCATGGCAATTTAATTTTTTTGATCAGGGCAAATAAAAGTTGATCGTGGAAATTATGCTATTCTTCAGTTTAAGACGGCCTAAAAAGCCACACAGCAATTGTCGCTTTCATGGCAAAATGCCAGGTTGTTCCGCGCAAGTTCCAATCGCATGGCATGAGTCAGTCTCAGCATAATTCAAAGTCGCCAGAATCAATTTTGCCCGTGTTCCATTTCCCTCGGGATTGTATGGCTTAAAAGAACAGAAATTTTTTGGACTGTTTTTTTAGCTTTCGCAGTCCAGTCGTCACATCGGACATCTGAATATCCAGCTCAGTCTCAGCTTTGGTGATGATGAATCCCGATTTGAGCGGACGATTTGCCGCCTGCTTGAGCTCTGCCGTGGTGATAGGCTGGATCAACTCTTGATTAAGATTGAATACCTCAGCGATCTTCAGGGCGAAATGATAGCGATCGATCAGCTCACTGCCAGATATATGAAACAGATCCCATTTGCGGCGCTCAATAATCCGCAAGATCGCATCGGCCAGATCGTCCGCCAGCGTGGGATTGCTGATCTGGTCGGTAACGACTTGAACTGTCTGCCCGCTGTTCAATTTCTCGATCAACCAGGTGACGAAATTGGGACGGGTCTGGATGGCCTGACCATAGAGCACCATGGTGCGCACGATCGCATGGTCCAGGCCAGAAGCGACCAGCAGATTTTCGCTGGCTAATTTCGATTTGCCGTAATAACCGAGCGGTTCGGGTGTGTCGGTTTCAACGTATGGCCCACTCTTGCCATCGAACACATAATCGGTCGAAAGGTGGACGATCTTTGTGCCAAACCGACGGACGGCTTGAATGATGTGATCGACCGCCTCTACATTGATTTTCCAGCATTGCTCTTTTTGGGCCTCGCAGCCATCGACATCGGTCATGGCAGCCGTATTAATCAAATACTGCGGCTGGAACTCGGCTAACGCTTGTTTCACCAATCGTCGCCTGGTCAGATCAAGCTGACGATAATGGAATTTCAGCTTGGTCTGAAATGGCGCCTCATGAACATCGATGCCCATGACCTCATAATTCTGAAACGATCGCTCCAGGAGCTTCTGCCCCAACAAACCATTTACACCGGTGATAACCAATTTTTCCATCTTCTACCCCTCAACATTATTGGTGCACAGATCGTTTATGACTGCGGCGATCGAAATCCGTAACTTGGCAGCATTGCTTTTAGCTTCGACAAATTTTCTGTGCCGCTAAAGGTGCAGTTTAAGCCTGCCACCAAATGGGCGTAGCGGGTCGCTTCGAGGACATCGCCCCGGTTCAAATAATGAATCAGAAAACCAGCAGCGAATGCATCGCCACAGCCCGTCACATCCACCACAGTCTCCAACGACATGGCCGGGATGCTTTGAAATCGGTGGCGCGTTTTTTCCCTTGCGAATAGCAGCGACCCAGCAGATCCACGAGTGATATGACAGACTTTGACGCCAAGTTCCAGCGTCTGGCGGCCGAGTCGCTGGAGTTGCTGCTCCGAAACGTGCGGCTGATTTAAGATCGAAATCGCCTCCGCTTCGTTCATTTGAAGCACATCGACATCACGAACCCATTCCTTCCAGTCCGGCCGATGGCGAAGCACCCTTAATCCATCAGGTTGAATATCCAGCGACAGACTGTGATAATCCATCAACACCATCCCAGCGACATGGGTGCGGAACTGGTGAAACGTGGATAGGGATAGCTCGAAGCCGGTGATGAAGTTCACCAACCACGCATCCATCGGCCCAATCGATCGGATATGATCAAGTTCAATTGATGGCAGCCGATGGGAGAGATACTCCTGCCGTTGCTCGGTGGTTTGATAGATCAAAGTGACGGCTGTATTGGGCTGATCGATCTTTTTTATACCATCGAATTTCACACCAGACAGCCCACTTAACCTGCCGATGATCGAATCATAAATATCACTGCCCAAATAGCAGACTGTATAGATCTCATCGCCAGGCGAAATCAAATTGGCCAATATAGAGACAGAGTAGAAGATACCGCCGAAGCTATCCACTTCAACGCCGGTACTGAGCTTGATATGATCCCTGATGAATGTTCCAATAACCCCGATTTTCATTCGCGCCTGTTGCTTTCAACCGTTCGCACGGATCTATGAGTTCAAAAAAGTCGAAATGAACATCCATGTTCGCATTATTCTTTTTATTCGATCACAGCATTAATGATACGGATAGAAAATATAGAACAGCAAAGAAAGGGCGAACAGCACCCACATGCCCGGATGGATGTCACGCCATTTGCCGGCCATGAGCTTGAACAGCGGGTACAGCACAAAACCGGCTGTCATCCCGATACCGATGTTGAACGTGAAGCTCATCAGCACGATGGTGCAGAACGCCGGGATCAGCTCGCTATAATCGGAAAACTCGATTTTTTTGATGGGCTCTAACATCAATAAGCCAACGATCATCAGAGCAGGTCCGTATGCAAACGCTGGGATAGCGGTTAAAAACGGTGCAAAAAATAGGGCCAATAGAAAGAGCAGGCCAGTGATCACCGAGGCGAATCCCGTTCTTCCGCCCTCTTCGATGCCGGCTGCCGACTCGATATAGACACCGCTGGTGGTGGTTCCCAATAGCGAACCAACCACGGTGGAGAGGGCATCGATCAGCATTGGCTTTTCGATTTGCGGCAAATTGCCCCTCTCATCCAGCAAATTCGCCCGGGCAGAAAGGCCGATCAATGTGCCCATGGTATCCACAAAATCCATGACAAATACGGTGAGAATGACCGCGAAAAATCCCCAGGTGAGGGCCCCGGCAATGTCCAATTGAAACAGGATCGGCTTTAAACTGGGCGGCATGCTGATGAATTTCTCTGGTATTTTCGTGATCCCCAAAACATAGGCCAGCACAGTGATACTCAGGATGCCAATGAGGATCGCGCCGCGAACGCGGATAAGCAATAGGAAGCCGATCACAACGAATCCCAACATGGCCAGCAGTACAGTCGGATCGCCGATTTTGCCCAGCTTGAGCGGTGCCGAAGCGACCCCCAGGGTGACGATTCCAGTTTCATTCAAACCGATGAATGTCAGAAACAGGCCGATGCCGACGGCAAAGCTATATTTCAAGCTCTGGGGGATCACCTCGACCAGCCAGCTTCGGACGCGCAGCACTGTTAAGATCGTGAATAGCACACCCCCGATGAATATCGCACCCAATGCGGTCTGCCATGAGTAACCCAGGACGTTCACAACGGTATAAGCGATGAAGGCATTCTCGCCCATATAGGGCGCAATGGCGAAAGGACGATTGGCATATAGGCCCAGACACACCGTTCCAAAGAAAGCCGTTAAAATAGTGGCAACCATCACCGCATCCTTCGGCATGTGTGCTGCTTCCAAAATCGCTGGATTAACAATGATGATGTAGGACATGGTGATGAACGTGGTGATGCCAGCGATGATCTCGCGGCGATAATTGGTGCCAAATTGGTCGAATCGAAAAAAACGTCGCATCGCAGTTCTCCCTTTTTTGCCCGCTCGACGCTGTTCAATTCAGTTCTTGCTGTTGCCCGAAAGCGCTTTGCTCCGCAATACAGGACAATCAAATTGACAGCCGCCGAGTCCTGGTTCATTTAGCAATTTAGCCCTGATATTGATATCCTCAAATTTTACCAATTTGCATTTCAGAGATGCGCTTAAATTGCGGTTCGAGCTTTCGAAAGCCGAGCTGTGCCAATTCTTGGGCAGAGATCTTTTCAATTGCAGAATTCTAAAGCAAGCGAACAGCTTATATCAGACCGCGTGCCCTTCCAGTCATCGCAGAATCCCAGGAATGTTTCTGCCGTAAAGTTCTTAATAGAAATCGCTCAGGACCTCTGGGCCATATCCCTGCGCTTTCAACCAAGGGAGCAGCTCAAATTCTACTGGAACTTCCAATCCGAATGATCTGATCAGCTCGACGTTCTGAAACACTTCTCTGGCTGGTCCATCACAGACAATTCTGCCCTGATCCATAATGACAAGACGATCGGCCACCAACGCTTCTTCAGGGAACTGGGTGATGAACAGAATGGCAGTGCGATCGGTGACAGGTTTATTGCGATTTTCCGCTTTGAGGTCAGCCAGGATCGCCAATAATTCACGCCGGCCGGATGGATCGAGCATGGAACTGGGCTCGTCGAGTACCAGATATTTGGGGTTCATGGCCAAAACGGCGGCGATGGCCAGCCGCTGTTTCTCCCCACCAGATAAGAGGTGAGGCGGATAGTTCCGATAGCGCGTCAGGTCAAATCGTTCCAGCATGGCTGTCACGATCTGGTGCATCGTTTCGGTCGGAATGCCCAGGTTTTCCAGGCCGAACGCGATCTCCCGTTCAACTGTGGTGGCGACAATTTGATTGTCCGGGTTCTGAAATACCATACCGACTTTTTTTCGGATCGGTATGATATTCTGCGGCTCCTGGCTGTTCAGTCCATCGATCCAGACCGTACCCTGCTGGGGGATCAGCAGCGCATTGAGACAGCGGGCCAAGGTCGTTTTGCCGCTGCTATTGCGTCCCATCATCGCGACGTACTCGCCCTCATGGAGCTGCCAGCTAATATGGCGCAAAGCGGCGATCGATCCCTGGTCCGGGGTCTCGTAAAAATAGCTCACATCCACCAGCTCGATCATGATTTACTAAGCTCCCATCAGTTGAACCACCACCTCGCGCCGGCGCGGCCGATTATCGAAATCGACCACAACGATCTGCTGCCAGGTACCCAGGAGCAAGTTCTTGTCCTTGAACGGAACGCTCAGCGATGCTCCCAGCAGCGCAGCACGCACATGAGCGAAGCCGTTCCCATCGTGCCAGGTGGCATCGTGATGATAGCGCTGGGCCATCGGCGCCAGTTTTTCGAACGCTTCTGGCAGATCCTTGAGCAAGCCTGGTTCGTATTCAATCGTCGTCACGCCCGCTGTTGATCCAGAAATAAATACTGTTGCCAGCCCAGACTGGAGGTCCGACCGATCGACAATTGCCGCCACTTTGCTGGTAATATCGATGATGTCGGTAAAACCTCGGGTTGAAATTGGGATATAATCTGTCACTACTTTCATCGATAACAAATTTAATTGCTCATCCGATCGTTAGGTTTCCGCTGTAATTTTATTGAAGAACCATTTCGGCGCGATGACGGCATGGTTCAACTAGAAAGCAACCGATCGAGACCTTTCACGATGATCAAAAGGCTACTTGAATAACGCATCGGTTTGGACCAACCATATCATCTCCGCTCTGCCAGCCTATTTTATCATTCCCTGGTAGAATTCAGGGATATCGAGCTCAGCAAAGCGCTCAATCGCAATCGACCATATCGATAAACTGCCAATAGCGGTGCTCGATCTGCTGTCGCGAAAGGTTTTTGAGGCCGTCCAGGCTGAATTGCTCCACACAGAACGAAGCCAGCGTGCTGCCATAGATGACCGCTTTTCTCAGGTGAATTGGTGATGGATCATCGACTTTGGCCAGGTAGCCGACAAATCCGCCGGCAAAAGTATCGCCTGCTCCAGTCGGGTCTTGCAGTTGCTCCAGGGGAAAAGCTGGCGCCCAAAAATACCGTCCATCGTGCACCAGCAACGCGCCATGTTCTCCTTTTTTTATCACAATAGCTTTTGGGCCCATAGCCTGAATCCGCTTGGCAGCGACAAATAAATTGGGGGTTTGTGCTAATTGGCGAACCTCGGAATCGTTGACAATCAAAATATCGATCCGCTTCAAAACTTCTGCCAGCTCGGCCAGCGTCCGTTCGATCCAGAAGTTCATCGTGTCCATCACCACCAATTTCGGGTGGGTCATTTGATCGAGCACTTTTAGTTGAAGTCCGGGGTGAATATTTGCCAGGAACAGATAGGGGGAGTTCCGGTAATGCTCGGGCAGTTCTGGATCGAAATTTTCGAACACGTTGAGATGGGTAAATAGTGTTTCCCGCTGGTTAAGATCGAAGTCATATTTCCCCCCCCAGCGGAAGGTCTTTCCCGGCTGGATCACCAATCCATCGAAATTCACGCCGCGAGATTTCAAAAATGCGATCTGGTTGATCGGAAAATCTTCGCCGACCACGGCAACGATATTCACATCAGTAAAATAGCTGGCGGCCGCGCTGAAATATGTGGCTGAGCCGCCGATGGCATCGTCGACCTTGCCGAACGGGGTTTCCACCGTATCAAGGGCAACCGAGCCAACCACTACGACACCCATAACTTGCTCCCAGGTTGATGATTCAAAGATTGATGGAAGTTACGACATTGGTTGCTGGCAGTGTTTTCGAAAGATGCCATATAACCAATTTTAAAACGCAGCTTCAGAGGCAGCCGAATTCGGATCACCAGATTACATCCGCTCCGGAGCTGCAATCCCTAAGATCCTTAGCCCATTGGCGAACACAATTCGCGTGGCCTGGCACAACAGCAATCGCGCCCGCGTGAGCGGAACATCCTCGGTGACGACCCGATGTTTTTGATAAAAGTGATGAAAAATCGCCGCAAGGTCCTGGAGATAATTGGTCAATCGATGGGGCTCCCAGAATTGCGCTGCCTTGGAGATGACTTCAGGATATTGGAGCAATTTTCTGATCAATTGCTTCTCTTCATCCTGTTTTAGTTGATTGAGATCGGCTGCTGGATCAAGGCGATGCCCCTGCTGCTCGGCAAATTTGATGATATTGAAAATCCGCGCATGGGCGTACTGGACATAATAAACCGGGTTCTCGTCCGATTGTTTTTTGGCCAAATCGATATCGAAATCCAAATGGCTGGAACATTTGCGATTGACGAAAAAGAACCGGGCTGCATCGACGCCGACTTCCTGGATCAATTCCTCCATGGTGATGATTTGTCCCGCCCGCTTCGACATTTTGACGATTTCGCCGCCGCGCAACAGGTTGACCTGTTGGACGATCTCGACATGAAAACTTTCTTTGGGATAGCCAAGGGCCTGAATCGCTGCTGCCATGCGCGGGATATAGCCGTGATGATCCGGTCCCCAAATATCATACAGCTTTTGATAACCGCGCTGGTATTTGTTGCGGTGATAAGCGATGTCCACCAAGAAGTAAGTCGGTTCTCCATCGCTGGTAATCAATACCCGATCCTTTTCATCGCCGAACAGTGAGGAACGGAACCAGATTGCGCCCTGGTCCTGATATATGTATCCTGCCTGCTCCAGTTGTTTCATGACTGCGAGATGCTCGTTCGCCGCTCGTAACTGGCTCTCGGGAAACCAGGTATCAAAATGTACCCCATAATGATCCATCATTTGCTGTTGCAGAGCGATCATTTTTTCGAGGGCGATCTTAGATAATTGCTCCTGACGCTCCTCGAGCGAAAGCGGGCAGAATCGATCGCCGTATTGATCGGCGATCTCCCTGGCCAGATCTTTGACATATTCGCCGTGATACCCCTCCTCGGGAAAGGGCTCGCTATAGCCAAATAGCTCCATGTAACGGGAGCTCACGGATGCTCCCAACAATCTCACCTGTCGTCCGGCATCGTTGATATAATATTCTCGATCCGCATTAAATCCAACGGCACGATAGAGGTTCACCATCACATCTCCCACCGCTGCAGCGCGGGCGCTTACTACGTTCAGCGGGCCAGTGGGGTTGGCACTGACGAATTCGATCTGCATTTTGGTCCCATTGCCCCAATTGGCCCGACCAAACTCATCACCGCGCTCGATGATATGGGACAACACCTGCCGGTAATAGCCCCAGCCCAAATAAAAATTGATGAACCCTGCTCCGGCGATGTCCACTTTTTCGATCAAGTCCGCATCCAATTCCAGTGCCGCGACGATCGCCTCGGCAATCGTACGGGGCGATCGCTTCTGCTGCGATGCCAGTTGCAAGGCAATATTGCAAGCGAGATCGCCAAACTGCTCCTGTTTCGGCGGCTCCAATCTGATTGTGACCTGAGTAGGATCAAAATCCAATCGACGGAGACTGGCTGCCAGAGCGTCTTGAATATATTGCTCGATATTGATCATCGATCCACCACCTCAATGATTTTCGCATCTCCCCATAGCCGTTCCAGCGCATAATAGTCGCGGACCTCGGGACGAAAAATATGAACCACCACATCCACCAGGTCCAGCAACACCCAATTCAAGTACTGATACCCCTCCACATGCCAGATTTTGATATTCTGTTGTTCCAATCGTTCGGTGATATGATCGCAGATCGCTTTGACCTGAAGATCTGATTCTCCAGAACAGATGATGAAATAGTCGGTAATTGTGGTGAGTTGTCTGAGGTCCATAATCACCACATGCTCTGCCTTTTTCTCCAGGCTGAGCTGGGCAATATAATGACTCAACTCCTCTGAGTTCAAAATTGCATTAACCTCCAGATGTTAAAAGTGAACGAGGGCTGCCAAATGGCAAAACTCTCTGTCTTTCAAAGCCAAGCCAGACAATCGCTGGCTGCTCATCGGCTGAACATCCAAATCTCCCCCTGCGCCAATGGAGAGCTACTATCCGCTGGATCGTTGGTCTTGTCCAGCAAGCAATCGTTCCATCGCCAGAATCACCTGCTCAGCCGAGATGTCCCTCATGCATTTGAAATGCCCTTTGGGGCAGCGCGATCGACCAATGTGCGAACAAGGACGACAATCGAGGGAGCTATTCTCCACCACGATATGTTCGGTCAAATACGGGAAAAAACCCAAATGCTCGGTGGTGCTTCCGAAGATGGCTACGACCTTTTTCTTCAGCGCAGTGGCAAGATGCATCAGCCCACTATCGTTGGTGAGCATTAGATCGCAGTGATTCATCAGGGCTGCAGTCTCCAACAGCGATAACTGGCCAGCCACATTCAGCACTGGTGCCCTGTGCGAATGATGAATCTGGTTGATGAACTCACCATCGGCAGCGCTCCCGAACAATAGGATGTTCGCATGATGGTGCTCGATAAAAAAGCGTATCACCGCCCCAAATCCCTCTGCCGTCCACCGTTTGGTCTCGTGTTTAGCCCCTGGGGCGATCCCGATGATTGGTCCGACTGGACGTTCAAGCGAACTGGCAAACTGTTTTGCGACTTTTTTGGCGACATGATCGGGGATGAATATCTCCAATCGCACTAACGCTTCAGGCAAATGATACGGCAATAGCGCATTCAAATAGCGCTGGTAGATCGGGATGATCGGCCGATTTCGGTACAATTTGAATTTTACCAGCAAAAAGCGTTGGATCGTGTCCTTTCGATAGCGTACCACGCGATGTGCACGACCGCCAAGACTGAGATAATAGCTTCGAAAATTTTTGTGCAAATCTACAATGAGATCGTACCGCTTCGCCTTGATCTGGTCTTTTATTTTCGCAAGCGAACGTTGACTATCGGTCTTGCTATAACAATAAAGCTGAGCGATATTGGGATTGTCAGCTAAAAGTTCGGCATATTCCTCTTTCACCACAAAGTCGATCTGACAATCAGGAAACTGTGCTTTCAACAGCCGAACCACCGGGGTCGTCAACAGAATATCTCCGATAGAGCTGAACCTGATCACCAAAATCGATCCCGGCGTCTGCATTGTCCCTTGGTGACATATTATTTCAACTGGGTTTTGAACCATTCGATCGTCATTTTTAGTCCCTGTTCCAAATCGATTTTCGGTTCCCATCCGAGCATGGTTCGGGCTCGCGTAATATTCGGCTGCCGCACCTTCGGATCATCGATGGGCAACGGCTTGTAGATCAGTTTGCTGCTGCTCCCGGTGACCTTCAGGATCGTTTCGGCCATCTGTTTGATGGTCATTTCCTGGGGATTCCCGATGTTGACCGGTTCATGGATATCCGACATCAGAAGCCGATAGATGCCTTCTACCAGATCGTCCACATAGCAGAAGCTGCGGGTTTGCGAGCCATCTCCGAAAATGGTGATCGGTTCGTTTCGCAGGGCCTGGGGGATAAAAGTTGGGATCGCCCGGCCGTCGTTGGGCCGCATGCGCGGGCCGTAGGTATTAAAGATACGGACGATTTTTGTATCCACCCCATGATAGCGATGATAGGCCATGGTCAACGCCTCGGCAAACCGCTTCGCTTCATCGTAAACGCCCCGAGGACCAACTGGATTGACGTTGCCCCAATAATCTTCGCTCTGAGGATGGATCAATGGATCGCCATAGACCTCAGAGGTGGAGGCCAATAGGAACGTGGCCCGCTTCGAGAGCGCCAATCCCAACGCTTTATGAGTGCCCAGAGCCCCGACCTTTAGTGTTTGGATGGGAAGTTGCATATAATCCAACGGGCTGGCTGGTGAGGCAAAATGCAGCACATAATCGATATCGCCAGCGATATACAAATATTCGGTGACATCATGCTTGATGAATTTAAAATTTTCGCATTGCAGATGTTCGATATTTGCGATACTCCCAGTCAGCAGATTATCCATAGCAATGACTTGATGCCCTTTTTTGAGCAAACATTCACATAAATGCGAACCCAAAAATCCGGCTCCGCCGGTAACCAAAGTTCTTGGCATAACCATTCTCCTTGTTGTTTTATCAAAGGTGCAGTACCAAATTTATAGCGGCCAGAACGAGTTCGATATATCCTTCGTTTTAATCAAGGTGATATCGAACGGCGCCAGAGGAGCCCCCAGACGCCATCGCAATTCTATTTCTGGTCTGATAATGGGATTCTGAATCATATCGATTTGAAATGCTTGCGCAACCCGTCAGAAACCAGCCATTTTAATTTGCCAGCTTGCTCAAAGATGATAACACCCTCCACATCAGGCAATTTCGCAATCAGCGCCATGCCGTCCTCTGGTCCTAACACAAACACGGCTGTGGCAAGGCCATCTGCCAGTGCGGTTGTCGGCGCTTTGATGGTGACACTCACGCAGCCTCGCGCTGGATATCCGGTCTTGGGATCGAGGATGTGATGATAGCGGACGCAATCATACTCAAAAAATCGCTCATAATCCCCCGAGGTCGCCACACATCCCCGGTCCATGGGAAAATATCCGATCAAGCGATCTGGCTGCCGTGGATGTTTGATCCAAACGCGACGCTTGCCTCGGGTCAACTCGCTGGCAATGGTCTGCAAATCGCCGCCAGCATTGACCATCGCATCGGTGATACCATGATCTTTGAGCACCTGCATGGCCCTATCGACCGCATAGCCCTTGGCAATACCGCCCAGATCGATTTTCACCTGAGGGGAGTCGAACTTCAGCCGTCCGTCCTGCAACAGGAGATGCTGCATCCCCACCCAGCGGAGTTGCGCTTGCAGCAGAGAATCTCCAGGGATCCGTGGATCTTCCTGGGAAAAACTCCAGAGCTGCTTTACGCTTTGTATAGTGACATCGAAAGCTCCATTCGATAAATCATAGAGCCGCCGGCTCTGGTCGAGCAGATCCCGCAACGCGGGTTGCAGTTCGAAAGCGCGAGAGCCTGCCTCTCGATTGATGCTCGATAAGTAGCTCGAATCGTCGTAGACATTAGTTAGTTTTTCGATGGCTGAGATTTCTTGAAAAGCCGATTCGACGATCTCCTCCAATTCGGACTGCGAGCGATCTTGATCGTAAATCGAAATCTGGACAAAGGTGTCCATCAGAACCCGAACGCGTTCGAAAGGGATGATGGACTGCTGATTTGAGCAATTTAATACCAGCAAAAACGCTAAAATGAAGCTGATTTTTTTCTTCATAAGCCCTTAGACTTCACGCGATGTAATAAATTTTGTCAACAACAAAAGGGACTGCTTATAGGGCGAATCCTGATACCGCTGCAATCTTTGTTCCGCTTGTTGCACATGGTAGGATGCCTGTTGATTCGCGTACTCGTGCCCCCCATGCTTGCGAATAAAATCTATGATTTTGTCCTTTTGAATCATGCGTCCATTCTGAAGAATTGATAAAATTTCCTGCCGGGTTGCCTCGTCGGCCTGTTTTAAGCTATAAAGCAGCGGCAACGTGATGATATTTTCTAACAGGTCTTTGCCAATTGGCTTGCCCAATTTGGTAATCGAGCCTTCGTAATCCAGGAGATCATCTTTGATCTGGAACGCGATCCCAAGATGATGTCCAAACTCACCCAGATTTTCGATGTGATCAGCATCTGGCTCAGTGCAGCACAGGCCCCCAAGCTGACAGGTGGCCGCTGTTAATGAGGCAGTTTTATTGTGAATCAGTCGGAAATAGGTGCTTTCGTCCATTTGAAAATCTTGCGCTCGCTCCATTTGAAGCAGCTCGCCCTGGCTCATTTGCGTGGTAATCTGCGCGATGATCTCGAGCATCTTAGGATCTTTAAGACGAGTCAAATGGTACAGCACCTCAGCAAATAAAAAGTCTCCGATCAAAACGGAGATTTTGTTTTCCCAGATCGAATTGACGGACGGAGCCCCACGACGCATGTCGGAGTTATCCACTACATCATCATGAATCAGCGTTGCAGTGTGCAATAGTTCGACGATTGTCGCTGCCTCCAAAGCTTTCTCCGTTGGCTGGCCCTGCAAGTTGCTGCAAAGAAATAGCAACATCGGCCGAAGCCGTTTCCCCTTGGTGGCAATGATGTGGTTGAATACGTCGTTGATCAGTTTCACATCCGTTTTGATAATCGATCGGAACCGGGCCTCTAATTGTTGAAGTTGTTGTTCAATTGGTTTTCGAATCAGATTAAGCACTCGCTAAATTCCCTCACGTTCACCAGATTCAATTGATGAATTTTTAAACGGATAAAATAGCAATAAAATCGCTTATTGTCAATCAAAAAAATCAAATCAACAAAAAATTGTCTCCTTTATAGCTTCAATCTGGCGGACTCCAAGTGAAGCCGCAGCTCTGCACTCGGTTAAAGTCAAGTATCGAGCAATCCGAGGCATCACGGGTTCAACGCGATGAGATGACACGCGAAAGTTATTATCTCCCGGGTTCACCTGGCAATCCTGATAAAAATTTCGCCACCAATGCTTCTGGCAATAAATCTGCACGAGGCAATTGGATTATCTGAACTCGATTAAGGTTTCGCCTTCATAGGCTCAGCGAATTCAGGCTGCTGAACAAGCTCGGTCATCAATCACCGCTGGTACCGTTTTAGCCAATAAAAAAGGGCGATTTCGCCCTTGATGAATTCAGAGCGTTGGCATGTCGGGACTCAAACCGCGCCACAGATCAGTATGGCTCTTCCTTGGATTCGATCAAGATCAGCCCAAAGCTCCGTCCCGAAATTGTAATCCCAACTTTTATGGTCCCACTGACCATCACCTGGTCCCCTTTTGCTGGGATCGTCTCTTTGGGTTTTACCCAGATGGTGCCAGTACCATCATTAAGCTGATATACTCCCACCCCGAGGATCGGCAGCGTGATCGTCTCATCCACGGTTCCGCTGAGCGTCACTTTCTTATTATGATATTGATTGGGCGAATTGCGAATGTCACTGATCCTGACGGTTGACGCACACTGCCAGAATGCCACAATAATCAGCAAAGCAACAATCAGAGTTGATTTTTTCATGGTTCCTCCATACAGATTCGTTTTTGGCAGTAGTAGTATAAAAAATTTTATTTAAATAGTCAAGCAAGTTTTTTTAAATGATAAAATGTTATCATTAGAAATCACACCATAGACAATTGATCCAATATGGTGGTGCTGTCAGATTATTGAGACAATGTGATTCATATCACAAAAACTATGTTCAAAATCTGTACCTTGATTGCGGAACTTAAGAGTTGAATTGGTAGTAAGAGAAGCGGCATCTGAAGGCGCTGCTTCTACCGACAAATAATTCGCTTCCTTTTTTAATTTTAAATTGTCTTTCTTCTTATAGGTTGAGACCATTTTGGGACTGAACGAGATCTGATCTGGTTCTTTTCAGCTCGTCCCTGTTCGATCCGCGGGTTAGGAACTGAAATTTAGAGCTAAACCTGAAAGCTGTCCAAAATGAGAATATCACTATTTGGGTTCGGGCTCGAAAAGATTCACCCTTAATGGTCCAGCAATTATTGAAAATTTTTTTCGCTACCTATTCAATTCGCTGTCCTATCGATGGTTTTCATCTTTGGTGCTATTTTTACATTCAACTCGGGTCAAATGTGTACTTTTATCTGAAATGTTCAGAAGAAGGAGTTTTAGGGATGGACGGAAAAAATGGAACCACACAGGTGCTGGTCAATCTCAACAAGACCAGCAATCATTCGGTCGAGAGATTGGCGAAGGACCAGATCAATCTATCAGCAAGTATCAAATTTCGCCAAATGAAAAAGCGATATTTTAAAAGGGAGACGCGGTCAATGGGGGTCGATAGCTCTTACTATCTGGGCTGACGAGGCGAACAGTGCAGAGGAGGACGACGTGCTGATCCGAATTCGATGCTTGATGCCGCTATTTTATCTGCGCATTAATTGAAATTACCCCCGCACCATTCGCCTGTGTCCTTTATTTGACCGATCCATTACAGTAATGATGATCAGTCTGACCCCAAAAGGGAAGGATTGACCGAGAGGGGCCGCTACTTATTTTCGGTAGATTTTCTCAGCTCAATGGAATGCTGATAGAATTCTGCCAGGGTCATTTTGCGCAAAAAATTAAAACCATGCGCCGCTCTTAATCGGGGATGTTCGTGTTTCAATAAGAAGTCTGGTCCCAGGCAGGTTTTAATTTTCTCGTATTGTTCGACCATAATACGCTGCGCCAGTTGAGAGAACGGCCCATCATACTCATAGCTCGGGAAAGACGCATCCCGCTGGGAGCCGAAGCAGTTCATGAAGGCGAAGTCCAGGCTGGCGAATGAGTTGAGCGATACCGGAACATAGGTCGTTGCCTCGGCAGGATGGAATCGGAACCAAACATTGCGGTATCCCCAAATCTCAATTTCTCTATTGGGGTAGCGCTCCTCATACATTTTGAGCGCGGCGCTCAAGGTTTGTAGCACCTTGTAATGCGTATCAGGGCCGCTACCCTCTGGATCTAACGCCACTGTTATCACCGATGGCTGGATGCGCTCGATTAATCGGAACACCGGTGGCACATCTCTTTCCAGATCTGGTTCTTCGGTGAAGATCTCACCTTTGTAAAATCCCAATCGTAAATGGCTCACTGCGCTGCCATTGAATCCCAAATATGCCCACACCAGATCCGATTCCCACTCCCGAATCATTCCCTTTAATTGCTGAATGTAATGGATATCTTTTTTACCTGGATATTGCGTCTTAAAATAATTGATCATCTCTTCGATGCGGTTTTTCAAATGGACCAGGTTGTCCTCTTCAAAAAGAAACATCAAATTGCGGAGCAGTCGACGGCTCTCCGCTTCAGCCCTCATCTTCTGATTGTTTGCTGCGATGCCATCCAGATAATGGGCCACGTCCTCATCGCGGGCAGTTTCATTTTCAGGATCAAAATATCCGTCGTTATGCATCCGCGAAAACAATGGCGTATCAATGTAATTATTGAGCGTCTCTAATAATTCGAGCACATATTTATTAGTGACAGCCGTAAACCCACTGGTAAAATAGCTGAAATGGTGTCGATTGAGCGGACTTCGAACCAAATGGACCATGTAGGGCCAAAACCCCAGTTCGATATCATCATGATGTGGGCCAGTGTGCAGAAAAGTCTTGTTTTCAACCGGACGTAATCCATCTTCAATTTTGGCAATCATGCGTTCTCGAACCATGGCAGCTAATTCAGATGGTTTTTGCTGGGTTTTCTTTAACAGTTCCTGTCCAAATTTGTTGCGTTTGAAATCTTCTGCCGTCAATTCATGCAGCGCCTTTTCATTAAATAAGGCCAGATTGATGACGATGCGATCGATCTCCTCATCGAGCAGAGACTCCTTTCTCGAGAACTCTACGAAACGATGTTCTTGTAGATGTCTGGCAGCACCGCGGGTGATGTAAAAACGCGCATTGCGCAGGGAGTGTAACACTGCTGCAGGATAGAGATTTTTCGCTTCGCTTTCTATTGCCGCTGCTACGATTTTGGATTTGGCCTCCCCAGCAGCGATGATGATGGCCACAGTATCAGGATTGTACGTAATAGTGCTCAGGCCAATGGTGATAACCAACCGGTTCCGCGCAGCTTCAATCCCCCCCATATCCGTCGCAGCAGCCGCTTGCGTCTCGTAATTCGTAGGTGTCAAGCGTGTGGTGGAATAATAATCTGATCCGCGAATGTTAAACGCAATGTGCCCATCCGGACCAATACCCCCTAAGAAAAAGCCAATCCCGCCCATTTCTCTGATGCGCGTCTCATAGTCAGTGCAGTATTGATCCACCGCTTCGATCACCTTCTTTTGGATTTCCTCAAGCTTGTTCAACGGTTGTCGCGTGCGCAATGTCAGGTCAACTTTGTCACCTGGAAAAACTTGCTCCAGCGACATCTCTTTTGGCACACCAACCTGATAGGTGTCGATCAGTAAAGCCTTGGATTTGTCGAGCCCAAATCCTTTAATATAGAAAGTCTTGATATAATGGTGAAAGCTATTGTACTGGAGCGGATTTATGGGATAGAACTCATCGATCTGAACGAAGCGCAACCCCCGCATTTCTGGTTTTTGTCGCGCTGTAACGCCCCATTCCTCCAATTCCTTCTGCACCTCCGGTTGATCCCAGTGATGCAGGTAGTATTGCACCCACTTGATGAAATGTTCTGGGGTTTTTCCAGTTGGTAATGAAATCACCCCATCGGGATGTTGCTGCACCCATTCCAAGAAACGCATCGCCGTCAATTTTCCCAGCGCCGGGAAATTGTCAACAACAATTACTGGGATTTTTTCAACAGGTTCATAGATCGCTTCAAAGCCGCTTCTTTGTAATGCAACTTGTTCGACTTTTGAGTCGATGGTGAATTTGTTCGCTGGTTTCATAGCCATCTCATCCGATTTATGTCGCCTTTTTCCAATTTTCCCTCCTATAGACCGTCCGATCGTAGCATCAAGCGGATTTTGGTGGGATGTGATTTTATTGCGACACAATATAATCATTCTCTCTGCAGATTGCAAGCAATTTTTAGAAGCCATGCCAGACGATCTTGATCCATGGTACGGATCTGTTTCAGGTGTGGCAGCGAAATAAACCAAAATATTTAGATGAAGCCCAACAGCGACCAGCTTTTCGATGATTACAGAAACAATATAACTTAAAATTCTAAAATGAACCAAGGCAGATGAACATAAAGATTCTCTGCCCACGAAACACATGGAACGACGTGAATGAAGAGAGAAAGAGTGCTTCCAGCGTATTTTCGTGTTTTCCGAAGGCATCTTTAATATTAAATTTTCATTTCAGAATTTCAGTGAATAAAATTTTTGGGTGACAGGAATTGGAAATGAAACAAAAATGAATTACCGAAGAGCTTTTTTCTGTGTGAATTCTGTAGCCGTGTCCAACAGTTCTAAGACCTGTCGTTTCCGAAACCAGTATCAAAATGTCAAAAATGAACCCTGGCAGGGCAAAGCAAGCGCCTTTTGCCCACGACACACGTGGAATGACAAAAAATGAGAGGAATGAAAAATGCTTTCAGTGCGTTTTCGTGTATTCCGTGAGCAACTTAAAGATTAAATTTTCATTTCAGAATTGAGGAATAAATTAGTTATCGGGTCCTGAGAAAATGCTGTTCGTTTTCAAACCAGGTCGCGAATTTGGGAGTCGCTGAGGGGAACAGATCTTCATCTGGTTGGGCATTCACATAGCGATGAAGCCGGCAAGGGTTGACATTGCATGGAGACTGCTGTGCAAAATTTTTCTCACCAGAAGATGCAAAAGTCTGCACTTTTTTACAATCTTCGGATGAAACACGGGTGTGATAACCAATTAATGCCACAATGAGTTAAAATTGATTTGGAAGTCTGGTATAAAAGTTGCAAAATAATAATCAATGTGTCGGTGATCCAAAAATTAGTTTCTTAAATCGAACTGAGCCATATTGCCATTTCAGTGGATCAATTCATTTTAAGGAGGTGATGACCCAAAATAAAAACGTAGTTGTTCGTTTTGTTTAATTAACTTATTAAACGGTTAACTAATCAAAGGAGAGTGCATGAAAATGAGACTCAGACTGATGAGTGTATCTTTGCTGCTCGGAGTGTTGTCGATATTTATACTATCGAGCTGCGTAGATATGCCGACCAAAGCAGTTACCCCCCCGACTCCTTATTGCTACTATCGATTTCTTCATGCCGCAGTGGGTGTGGGAAGCGTATCAGTAACGCTGGACAAAAAACCGTTTGGTACGCTCGATTTTAAAGGAGTCACGCCCTACGCTGAATACCTCGCTGGCAAAAAAGAACTCATATTCTCAACTGGTGACACACTGATCATGTCGATGTCCACTGACTATCGTGGGACGATGTGCATTCTCAAGGAGGGCGGGAAGCTCACCTTCCTCCGCGCGAATGAGTTGAGAGTATTTGATCCCCTCACCGGCGAGAAGGGCAAATTGCGTTTTGTCCATCTGTCCCCAGATGCTCCGAATGTTGACATCAAGGCGACTGGTCCCGAAGAACTTGAATGGAAAGATGTGAAATACAAAGGCATCGGGAGATATCTTGCAGCGACGCCAGGTCAATACGAGGTGAAAGTCACTCCGACTGGAGCATCCGATCCAGCATTAACATTAACGGTGACTGTTGGAAATGAGCCCTCGACGGTTTTTATCGTTGGGAGTGTTGCTGGAGGTACGCTGAGCGCCGTTGCCGTCAAGGATAATTAATCCCCTTTAGACAAGACTCAAACTCGGAGGTTTATTTATGAAGAGCAAAATTTTACTGTTCCTGGCGTGCTCCATATTTGTTCCAGTGATCCTGTTTGCTGCTACTACTGGTAAAATCGTTGGAACGGTAGTGGATAAAGAGACTGGGGATGTGCTCCCTGGTGCAAACGTGTTGATCGTTGGAACCTCGATGGGAGCGGCGACAGACATTTATGGCAAATTTATCATCTTGAACGTTCCGGTAGGGACCTATACATTACAGGCCTCATTCATGGGCTATAATGTGGTCACGATCGAGAACATCCGTGTCAATGCGGACTTAACCACGACCGTGGATTTCAAGCTGACGCCGACCGCCATCATGGGCGAAGCGGTCACCATTGTGGCAGAGCGACCATTGGTCCAAACCAGTGCCACCAACGTGACCCGAATCCAGAGCTTCGAGGAGTTCAAGAATATTCCGGCTCGAAGCGTGACGGCGATCATTCAGATCCAGCCTGGCGTGGTCACCCGGGATGATCAAATCTACATCCGCGGTGGACGCCGAGAAGAGATCGGCTACTACCTGGAAGGCGCAGCCACCCGTGACGTGATGGACGGCTCCAATCGCGCGCGCGTCATCCCCGATGCCATCGAAGAAGTCCAGTTGCAGGCCGGTGGTTACGACGCGGAGTTCGGTGGTGCTAACGCTGGTATCATCAGGCAAACGCTGCGGTCTGGCGGCCCAACCTTGAAGCTATCTCTCCAGGCCGAAACCGATAACTTCGCCGATAATGGCAAAAAATTCCTCGATACCTATTCCTATGGATACAGCGACTATACGATCACTGCATCAGGACCACTGCCAATTCTCAATAAAAAATTGAAATTCTTCGTGGCTGGCCAGAACACCTACTGGGCCGATCGGGCGGTCCGTTTCTGGAAGGGGTTCGATTTCAATCATGCCAAAACCTATATCGATGATCGCAATTTCCCATTGGTCACGACCAACTATGCCGACACAATTAAGCAGGGATTGCACATGGTGGATGGCAATATGCCAGGCATGAGCCAGAACACCTATGTTGGGACGGGTACGTTGGTATATGATGCGTTCCCATTCCGACTCCGATTTGCAGCCAACTTATCTTATTCCCGATGGCTGAGCGGGGCAAATAATTATATCAACATCCTCAACCTGGATCGAAAACAGGTGAATATGAATAGCGATGGTCTCTATACATTAAGAGCCACGCATATTCTGAATCCTAAGACCTATTATGAGGTCAATTTAAATTATTTTGATTATCGCTACAAAAACTATGATCCTTTGTTGAAGGATAATTATTGGGCATATTATGATAGCGTAGCCAATGCCGAAAAAGGCGTCACTTTCAAGAACTGGTCGGGAGGAAATGTTGGCAATTCGATCGATATTTATGGCTTCGATTTCACCCGTCCTGGAGAGCCGGGAAGCTATGACCTGCAACGACGCTCCTACTGGGGCGGATCGCTCACTTTTACATCCCAGATCAAGCAGCACGAAGTGCGATTCGGCGGTGATTTCAAACGCTGGACGGTTCGGGCCTGGGGCGTGAACGAATTTAATGCGTTCATTACCCGTCTGAACAATCCTGACATTCTTGTTGGAGCCCTCAATGGTGATCAAGTAGCTATTGGTCAGTGGCTGGCGAATACCGCTGCTGATGGCTATGGGTATGACATTTGGGGCAATGAAATCGACAAAAACACATTCGGTTTGAATGGACCCAAGCATCCCACCTATTTCTCGGCCTTCATTCAGGATAAGTTTGAGGCCAAACAGTTAGTGATCCGCGCAGGCTTGCGACTGGATGGATTCAATAATGACGATTTCACCTTTGATGATCCACGTAACCCGGCATGGGATCGCGAACTGCATATCATCAAAGTTGATGAGATCAACAAGGCCAAATTCAAATATTATGTGAGCCCCCGGATTGGATTGGCGTTCCCGGCCACTTCGCGGACCGTGTTCCATGTTCAATACGGAAAATTCATCCAGGAGCCGAGATTGGATCAAATTTATCGTGGTCAACGCACCTACGATCAGATGTACCTCGGTGGCTTTGCGTTCCTGAACCCGCCTGGATATGGGTTGGATCCGCAACGAACCACTCAGTATGAAATCGGCTTCAACCATCAATTTACCGACAATGCCTCATTTGACATCACGGCATTCTATAAAGATATTCAGGGCTGGATCACCACTGGCCGTGTGATCGGTGGTCCGACCGATATAATCTCTTATTATAATATTTTGGAAAACGGCGATTTCGCCACGACCAAGGGCGTGGAGTTCTCCCTGGTGTTGCGTCGAACCAATCGAATTGCTGGCCAAGTGAACTACACTTATTCCAGCTCATTGGGCACTGGCTCGGTTTCCACGTCATCGATTGCTGGTACCGAACAAGGAACTCAGGTTCCGACGATCATCAGCCCGTTGGATTTCCATCGTCCGCATACTGGCGCGGTCAATTTTGACTATCGCTTTGGCGAAGATGATGGTGGTCCAATTTTGGAGAAAGCTGGTCTTAACTTGCTGTTTAAGTTCGCCAGCGGCCATCCATATACGCTGCGCACCGGAGCTTTTGGTCAGCAAGATGCCAGCTTAGGCGGAGAAATCTCTGATCCGCGCAACCGCAACCCATTAGAAGCGGTCAACTCATCAATGACTCCGTGGATCTTTACGCTCGATGCCCGGCTGGACAAGACCGTGAACTTTGGCCCAGTGGCTGCGAATTTCTATGTCTATGTCCAGAACCTGACCAACCGTCGCAATGTCAGAAATGTCTACTCGCGAACCGGTAATCCATGGGATGATGGGTTCAAAGCAGACACTGAGACCAGTGGTCCAATCGCTGCGGCAAACGGTGGCGAAAAGATCTTCTGGGCGCTTTATGAAGCGTTGAATCTCTCTGGGAATGGCACCAATTATCAGAGAATTTACGGCCAATATCTATTCGAACAGCCGCGGCAGATTCGCTTTGGCGTTCGTTTAGAGTACTAATTTTTGCTCGATATCTCGTTTTAGCCATATTGATCTTATTTGTCACAGAATAAGATACTCAAAGAAAGTTGAACCGTACATACGGAGGTAACGAATGAAGAAGATAAATTTGATGCTTCTCTTCCTCACCTTAAGCCTGTTTTCAGGCTATGCGATTAGCCTGGCAGCGGTTGAGGGAGGAAAGAAATCTGGTTCCGGCTTAGCAAAAGCCACCGTTCCGACCAAGGATATGGTAAACCGCACCCTGGTCAATATTGGACAGGTGGCGATGTGGATTTACGCCGATGGAACCTCCGCCAACGAGCCCAGCGGGAACTCTGGTGTTTACTTCCCGCGCGGCAGCACGCCTAAAACCCCATTCATCTTCCAGGATGGGTTGATCTGGGGCGGAATCATGAACGATGGTCTTGATCCCGTTATCCGCATTGGGGGACAGGCCTATTCAACTGGAACCGTTCCAGGACGAATCATTAGCAAGGGCGTTGGCGAGAATGTGAACGACGCGGAAAATGTTTACCGAATCTGGCGAGTCCGGCGGGACTTTGCAACGGTTCCAGACGAAGCGTTGGTGCTGGATGCTGCTGAAGTATTTGATATCCCAGCCGCATCAGTCACAACTGCGGAAATTGAAAAAATCCGCAACATCTACCGGAACGACTGGATCGATTGGCCAGCTTATAAAGGCGCACCATTTTATGATGCCGATGGCGATGGGAAATATACCCCTCAATTCAATCCTGACGGAACACCGATTCTCTATCCTCAGGGCGATGAACCTGGCTATGCGAACGGCGACCAGGTCGTCTGGTTGGTTTGCAACGACCTAAACGCTGCGCAAACCGTAGGCCTGTACGGATCGCCACCAATGGGAATCGAGATGCAGTTGACTCTGTGGGCCTACAAGCGCACCGACCCATTGGGCAATATCATTTTCAAGGAGTTCCGCTTGATCTACAAAGGCCGAGCCGAAACTCCCGACAATGCCGTCATCGATAGTATGTATGTTTGCCAGTGGTCTGACCCGGATAACGGGGAGGCTGGCGACGACTATGCCGGCTGCGATACAACATTGAGCCTGGGTTATGTTTACAATGCTGTTTCCCAGGACCCCGTCTATTCTCAGGCTGGTTTCCCGCCCCCGGCTGGTGGGTACGATTTCTTTGCTGGTCCACGCGTTCCTCAACCAGGCGGCACTGCAATCTGGCATTTGAAAAAGATTGATGGTTATGTGAACCTTCCAATGACTTCATTCGCGTTCTTTGCTGCTGGTCAAATTGACAGCGACCCGGATCGAGGTGGTCCTTATACCGGAACGCAGCAGTGGTGGAACCTCTTGCGCGGGTATCGGCCAAGGCCTATCGCCCCACCAGAGCCGTGGATCAACCCTCTCACCGGCCAGCGAACCATGTTCCGCGTGCCGGGTGATCCAGTGACTGGAACAGGGTGGATCGATTCGAACGCTGGTGACCGCCGAATTCTGCTGGTCTCTGGACCGTTCCAGATGGCCTTTGGCGACACTGCCGAAACCGTGATCGCTTTGTTAGGCGCCATGGGATCGGATCGGCTCTCGAGCATTTCTGTGCTCAAGTTCTATGACCGATTCGCTCAGGAAGCTTTCGATGTGCTGTTCGAATTGCCCAAAGCACCGCCATCACCGAAACTGCAAGCCACCGAATTTGATGGGAAGATCTTGTTAAACTGGGGCTATGATGCAGATGGCGTTGCCGCCGTTGAGAATTTCGAGGATAAAGGTTTTGTCTTCGAAGGATACAACTTGTACCAATTGCCAACGGCCGGCGCAGCATTGAGCCAGGGTATCAAGCTGGCCACCTACGACGCGGTGAACGAAGTCACCACCATCACTCAGGAGACTTTTGATGTCGCCTCTGGTCTGGTGTTGAACCTGCCGGTGCAAATTGGCAAGAACGTTGGGATTAAGCGGACAGCAATGATCGATTATGATCGTTTCCGCGAAAAACCATTGGCCAATGGACGGACTTACTATTTTGCTGTTACCTCTTATAGTTTCAACCCCGATCCAACGGCCACGATCAAGTCGCTGGAAAGCACGCCAGCGGTCGTTCAGGTGGTACCGCAAAAGTTAAAACCAGGCGTCCGGCTAACGGCTGAAATCGATGAATTACTGGAAGTCAGTCACGTTGGGCCGAGCGATGGTAAAGTCACTGCGATTGTAAAAGATCCCAGCAAGTTAACTGGAGATGAATATAAAGTCACCTTTGGAGAGCTGGAAGGCGAGACAGTTTGGAATCTGGTGAATGTGACCAAGAACAAGACTGTATTAGCCAATCAAACCAATCAGAGTGGCGATGAGAACTATCTCATCGTCGATGGTGTGCAGGTGATCGTCGAAGGTCCGCCTCCTGGCGTTAAACCCGGTGATATGTTTGACTATCCCGATGATAAAACGAAGTGGGGATGGGATATTCCTTCGGGAACCCGACGCTTCACCTGGGCTGGCGGCGCGGATGGATTCCATTTCGAGGGTTTCCGTGGCGCATTGGGCTGGGCGCAACCTGCCACATTCTTTGGCAGTGGCTACACTTATCCAGCAACGAGCTTAAAGCCAGTCCTATTGAAATTAGCCACAGTGGACGCCGCAGGCAATTTCAGCGAGAACGATGAGAACGTTTCTTATGGCTATCGTTATCTGCGAGGTGCCACAGCCGCAGCGGCCAAACCGGAGTTCGAGCCTTTCATCGTGAATAAGGCCGGCGGTTATGCGTATCAAGACTACAAAAAGTCTGTACCGCTTTCGGCCTGGGATGTATCAGATCCCAATAATCCCCGACGGCTGGCGCTCGGCTTCTTGGAAAATAATGTCGCTGGCGGGTTGGTCGATGGCAAGTATTGGCCGCCGTTCTATGGCGATGCTGATAATGTTGCTGCAAGTGGTCCTCGTGAATGGTTATGGATTTTCGATGAAGACTACAGCGAGACGCCGAACCCAGCCTATCAAACGAGTATCATCGCTGTAGACGCGCCGATCATGTATTGGGCGACGTGGGCTCGCCGTGCAGCCACGGGTTGGTCTCCCGATGCCTCGGGCCAGGACCAATTCGCCATTTACCCGAATTTGCCCAATAGCCCGCTGGATGAATTCACTTTCAAGACAACGGCGCCTACCTTTAGCATTGAAGACGCCAAAGCTGACATCGAGCAGATTAATGTCTTCCCGAACCCATATTATGGCTTCAATATTGTGGAACGGGATCGGTTCAATCGTTTCGTGACCTTCAGCCATCTGCCGCAGAAAGCGGTCATCCGCATCTTCACATTGGCAGGGACCCTGGTCCAGACGATTGAAAAGGATAGTCCGAGCCAGTTTACAACCTGGAACTTGCAGAACCAGCAAGGCTTGCCGGTGGCCAGTGGCGTCTATATCATCTACATCGATTTGCCGGATTTGGGCAAGTCGAAGACCTTGAAGTTGGCGCTGGTGCGCGAGCAGCAGTTCTTACCGATCTATTAAACGATCCGTTCGCGCAGTGATTTTTGGATAATCGCTGCGCTCGATCAATCGAAAGTAAGAGTGATCAAAATCAGGAATCATTCATAAGGAGAATAATTATGAAGCGCGGTTTGAAATTTATCACATACATGGTTATTCTTACGCTGGTGCTGAGCGCACAGGTCTTCGCAGCCGGCCCCAATCGAGCCGGTACCAACGCTGCGTCGGAACTGCTAATTCCGGTGGGCGCCAGGTACATCGCCATGGGCGGTGCCTCAGCAGCTAACGTAAGCGGGTTAGATGCCCTTTATTGGAACCCGGCCGGTCTGGACAAAATGACCTATACCGGTGCCGGTTTGTTTTCTCACATGACCTATATCGCCGACATCGGCGTGAGCTATGCTGCAGCCGCGGTGAAATTCGGTGGAATTGGCACGCTGGGCTTGAGCTTCAAAACCCTCAGCTTTGGCGACATTGCCATCACCACTGAAGACGCTCCGGATGGGACCGGCGCGCTGTTCTCGCCTCAATTCATGACCGTCGGTCTGTCGTATTCGCGTGCGTTGACCGATCGCGTAGCGGTTGGTGCGACGGCGAAGATCATCTCGGAATCGATGGACCGCGTCAGCGCTACCGGTTTTGCTTTTGATATCGGTGTTCAATACCAGAATCTCGGCGATATTAACGGCTTGAATATCGGTGTGGTGATTAAGAACCTGGGACCTGCCATCACCTTCGATGGCAATGGATTGTTGCGTCAAGCCAGCCCGCAGGATGTCAGCCGTCCTGCCTCGTTCTATAAAGTAGTGGCCGGCTCTGACGAACTACCCTCCACCATGGAGATCGGCCTTGGCTATACCTTGGGCCTGGGCGAGGCTAACAAAATCAGCGTGCAATCGCATTTCGTCAACAATAACTTCGATGACGATTTCACGCGATTCGGACTGGAATACAATTTCAACAACATGGTATTCCTCCGAGGCGGCTATAGCCTCTCCATGAATAACACCCAGGATGTCACTGGCGAAAGCGCCAATATCTTTGGCCTCACCTTAGGAGCTGGATTGAAGTATTCCTTCAGCGGTATCACGTTGGGCATCGACTACGCCTATCGTGCCGTGAACTACTTCAACGCCAATAACGTGTTCTCGCTGGAACTCGGCTTCTAAGTTGAGCGATCCGCAGGAGCAATTGTAAAGAAAGGGTTGAGGCATCCCCTCAACCCTTTCCCATATTTCTGGGTAAGATGTGGTACCAGCAGCCGATTATCAAATCGAATCATCGAAGTGGACGGCTATGGGGACTTCGTTCGTCCCATGAGTGGATGTTTTTTAGATGGAGCATAAATGCGATGAACTTGATCAATCCCATTTATCATTCCAAGAATCGTAGGGAATCAGGGCAGTGAAAAAATGCTATAAATTTTATGACTCACTATTGGCCACAACCCTGATGCTGCTGTTATGCAGCAGAATTGGATTGGCTGGCGATCGGTTTCGGATCTGGCTGGATCAAGCCCAGTTCCTTGGAGCTGACAATCAATGCTATGTGGAGATCTATTACGCCTGCCCTATGAATGGCATTGGCTATCGTCAGGGTGAGCAAAATCATTTCGAAGGGATCGTATATTTCAGCTTAAATATTTTTCAGGATGATTCGTTATGGGCCAATAAGCAATGGAAGACACAGAGCCAGTTGTCGGACACGGCTGGGCTGTGGCAAAATAAGCAGCATTTAATCGATCTGATTCGATACCCGATCCAACCGGGGCACCGCTATACAATTCAAATTTATAGTAAAGATCATTACAGTGGGGCCATCGACAGTGCACAAGTGAATTTCACGTCTCGGAAACTGTTGGGAGATCAGCTAACGAGCAGCGATTTGCTTATTGCCTCCAGTATCAAGCCGTTCAGTCAGACCAGCGACCCTAAGTTTCGCAAGCGCGCATACGACGTGGTGCCCAAACCTGATCGCTCGTTTGGCGTTGATGTGCATGATTTGTACTACTATTTTGAGCTTTATAACATATCCAGCAGCTTGCCAGATAGCCATTATGCGATCCTGTGGCAAATCGCGGATTCATCTGGTCGCGTGGTCGGCCACAATGCTGATGTATTAGAATGGCGGCCCATCGCTCATAAATCGACGCGCGAGATCGGACAGATCGGTGTGTGGGAATTGGTTGATGGTCACTACACGTTATCGTGTTACCTGCAACTGCGTTCGGCGAAGGTCAGCGAACTGATCGGTCAAAAAGACTTCTTTGTGCGAAAGCCCACTCAAATTGCCTCAGCCGCTCAAGCTGCCAGTTGGGTGGAACAGCCCACCTTTTTGGAAGGTCTTTCTGAGGCGCAGTTAGATCAGGAATATGATCAGATGTTCGCGCTGACCAATAAAGAACTCAGAAATATTTATGCCAACCTATCGAGTATCGAACAAAAGCGAACGCAAATTTACAATCTCTGGGCCATGCATGCTGGACAGGTTGGATTACCGACCACCGAGTTCCGCAACAGATTCCTGGCCCGCATCTACGAGGCAGATCAGAAATACAAAACTTCATTTAAGCGCGGTTGGAAAACCGACCAGGGAGTGGTGTTTTTAAAGTATGGCCCGCCAACCGATATCGAGCGACATCCCAGTGAGGCTGGTACAAAGCCGTTCGAGATCTGGCGCTACGAAAATCTCGAAGGCGGCGTGATCTTCGTATTTATCGATCGGACTGGTTTCAATCAATATGAACTGGTGCATTCCACCAAGCGGGGGGAGTTATCGGACCAGAATTGGCAACGGCTAATCACGCCCAATCCGCTGTATCGTTATGAATGAAGTAAGATCATTGGTTCCCAATAGAAAAATGATCTGCAATCATTATGATCCCTTTGCGCCGACGACTGGTCCGTTGGGTCGAAGCTTTTATCGAACATAAAAATAAAGAGCGAACATGAAGAAATATACATTGGTTCTTTTCGGAATTTTACTGATCATTGGTTTTAGCTGTAGCAAAAAGAAGGAGCCGTGCCCAGTATTTTATCCTGTCAAAGAAGGCGCAAAACTGAATTTTATCAGTTATGTGAGCAACCGCAATAACGAAATGTTGTACCCCTTTGACTATTCGGAGCGCCGATACATTTATAGCGATACCCTCAACGGCAGAATCTTCCATCATTACATTGAAAAAGGCATGATGTGCGCGTTTTTCACCGATGATTCATGCACCATTTGGAATAAAATTCCCATTGATCTGGCAGCGCTGGCGGTCAATTGTGGCTTCAGTTATCGCGATTCGGTTATTCTCTCATTTTGGAAGCCAGTCATCAAGGTCAATAAGGGGTTGAATACCGCCTGGTCGGTTTACAAGGACACCACATTTGTTGCGCCAGCCCCTGATGGAAAAGATCATATCCTGCGGTACCAGTTCTATGGATCTGCTCAGTACAAGGGCTGGACCGAGGTCGTCGTTCCCGAAAATCGAACCAAGAAATTATCGGTTCGCCAGGTAACCTGGGAGCCAATTAATTATCTTCTATACGATGAAACCACCAGTGACACATTATTCTACAAATTTGGGATTGCAAGCGATTATTTTGAGCCGGAATTGGGATTAGTAAGATCGATTTCCGATTACGATACAAAAACGAAGGGCAAGCCCAAAGCATTTCAGAAGAGCACCTATGAGCTCTATCATATTTTTATCCCATTATCTAAAAAATGAGGCATTCATCTCTGGGCAAGAATCAAGGTTCGTATTGCTGTTGGAATAGCATTAACTCTAATTGGCTCCAGGCGATGCTAAATGAGAAACTGAGCAACGATGCTTATATTGGAGTTCGTTGTTAAAAAAATATAAAAAAAAGCTTGACAAATCGGGTTGAAATTAGTATATTTGGCGTCAACAAAATTTTGTCAGCAATGATAACACCTCATGTGAGGTTCAATTGTTGGCTGTTCTGCCTCAATGCGTTTAATACGAAACCGAATGGTTTAATCAAGTTGTTTTTAACAGATGAGTTCACTCTAAAAAACACGAATTGCACGAATTTCACAAATTTGAGTTTTATAAGGTCCCATAAAATCAAATTGTGTTAATTCGTGAAATTAGTGGTTTGAACCTTCTTAGAAAGGACTCACTTATATTTTCTAAATCTGAAATTTGATTGTAAGAGGAATGGCAAATCCAGCAACTTTGATTAACCAACCTAGACTTCTTATCAACTATCAAACGGCGAGGAGAAAACCTTTGTTCTGAATCAAAGGTATCTTTTTCGCGCCGTTTTTTTTTTTTGAATCGCGAACTATGGTCATCAGAGGAGGTGATGTGCAAAATTAATGAGGGAGCAAGCAAGCCATTAATAAAATCAGAATTATTTCCTTAAACCTGAACCAATGCAAGGAGGGGAGCGGAAAAAGAAGCAATCGATTACTTGAAAAACGGTATTGTGAGTGAATTAATCAATCCAATTAATGTGGAGGAATGTTATGTCGATGAAGAATTTCAAATTTTTGCCTATAGTTTGTGCTATAGGTGTAATTTTGGTTTTCTCGATGCCGTCCTATGCTGCATTGGGCAAGATTGCAGGGACGGTGACCAATCAGGAAACCGGGGAGCCATTGCCAGGCGCTCAAATCTTGGTGGTCGGGACGACCATGGGAGCTGCTGCCAATGCCCAGGGCCAGTACTTCATCCTCAATGTGCCCCCGGGAACTTATACCCTGAGAGTCACCTTCATGGGGTTTGCCACTGAAGAGGTGAAGGATGTCCGGGTCCAACTGGACGCCACCACTCGGGTGGATTTTAAAATGAAAGAGACCGTAATCGAGGGTGAGACCATTTCAATCGTGGCTGAGCGCCCTCCAGTGGACAAAACGATGACGGCGACCAAAGTGATTTTTGCTGAGGAAGTCGTTAACAATGTGCTCCCCGTCAATACGCTGAACGAAATTCTGCAGACATCGGTGACCACCCAATCGATGCGTGGCGCCAACAAGGTCGGTGTGGCCTACATGATCGATGGCGTCAACATCACGGACATTATGTTTGCGGCTGGTGGTGGCGCAGATGCCTACACCAATGCAAAACGCAATCCCAATCCGCTTGGATCGACCACGACCGGTGAATTCAATTCAGAATTGAACATCGACGTCAGAGGTCGCTCGGCGGAGATGGTGCAAACTGCTGTTGGAATTGACCAGAGCACAGTGGCTGAGGCTAATGTGATTGCTGGTACTTTCAACGCGGAATATAGCGCTTCGGCTGGCGTGATCAATATTGCCTCCAAGAGTGGTGGGAAGAGCTATTCTGGGAAGCTTTTCGTTCGTTCAAGTCTTGGCGGGTTGGATCATGCTGGGCCAGATGTTTATAATGCCATTGTCGCGGAAGGCAAGACCGCAGCCGATCTTTATATGGCCCATAAGCAGGGTTTGATCAACACTGGCAACACTGCTTTGGCTGCGCTGATGAACTGGCAGCCCGGCATGTACGAATACGGCGAGAAGCCACGCATCACCTCCGAGTTCAGCTTCGGTGGACCGATGACTTCAAAAGGCAATTTCTTTTTCGCTGGCAACTTCTTGAATGACCATGGTCGGTTCCCTGGGGAATTCCAGCGGCAGCTCGGCTTGTCGTTAAAGCTGAACTACGATGTGACCTCATCAGACCGGCTGACCCTGTACGGCAAATTGGATGACTGGGGTCAGTTGCTCGGCTGGACCAACCGGTCTTATTCTTATATGTACCAGTTCTGGCTGGAAGGACAGCCAGTATGGGATCGGATGGGACTGGCCTCCTATCTGAAACACACTCACGTGTTCAATCCTGCCAGCTTCCTCGAGACCACCGTCAGCTACGTGGGCAACGAGCGGACCTGGGGCTACAAGCCAGTCGATGATAAGCTGCAATATGATAAATATGGCGATTGGATCATTCTGGACACCAAAGAAAAAGCCGACAAATATCTGAACGATCCCAATACCCGGATTTTCAACACTGCTCCGGGCAACGATCCCAATTATCAAGTTACCGGGTTCCAGAACCAGATCCGGTTCGGTTTAGCTGGCTATCATTATGAAAATCTGAAGACCAGCACCCTCACGCTGGCTTCCAATTACACCAACCAGATCAGCTTCCATCATCAATTGAAGGCTGGTTTGGAATATAAGCTCCATAATATCGATCGATTCTCCCATAAATCCAGCGTGGGTTTCCCAGATCCGTCCTTCAAATTCGAGACTGTGATCTACGACATCAACCCCTGGTCATTTGGTACCTTTGTCCAGGACAAGATCGAGTATGAAGGGATCATCGTCAATCTGGGCGCCAGATTCGATGCCTATAACCTGGATACCAAATTCTGGGAGAATTTCTTTGCGCCAGTGAAATGGGATACGTTTGCCAATGGTCAGGCTGTCAATGTTTGGGATGCTACCAAAAAGTCGAAGACCCACTATTATGTCAGCCCCCGCATCGGTATTTCCCATCCGATTACTGAGAATGCTGCCATGCATTATAGCTGGGGTATCTACACCACTCAGCCGAACCTGGGCTACTGGCTGCAAAACTACGGCTCCTTTGCTAACGTATCTCTGCCAGCAGTTTGGAACTCCGACCCTGATCCAGAGAAAGCAACCGCTTATGAGATCGGTGTCAATATGGCGCTTACCAATGATTTCGGCGTCGATTTGACAGCATATTATCGCGACGTCCGCAATGGTACTGCAATCGGCTATAGCATCAATCAGGATAAATCGCTGACGAAGACCGATTTCTCCTTGTATACCTATTACACCAACTGGGGCTATCGAGATAGTCGTGGATTGGAGCTGAATTTCTGGAAGCGCCCCACGCCGCAACGCTATTTTGGCGTGTTTGGCTTATCTGGAAATTTGAGTGTCTCCTATGCGTATGACAAGTCATCGATCAGCGGCGCAGGGATTAGCCAGGATGCAGCGTTCACCAGCTCTTTGAGCTATAACAATGCCACCAAGGATTATGATTGGGACGTGGTTTACATTTGGCCGACCTACTCTCGTGGTTATAATGATTGGAAGGGCAAATTGTCATTGCTGTGGGACTTCCCGTTCGACGTGAAGCTTTCCACCATTGCCACCTATAAGAGCCCATGGCGGTATCAGAAACGGCTCAATGTCACCAATCTCCGCTATGAAGAGATGCTGAAAGGCGATTATTTCTTCCAGGTGGATATGCGGCTGACCAAATACGTGAAGGTGGCAGGGATCCGCGGTGGTCTGTTCTTCGAGATGCTGAACGTATTCAATCGTGAGAACATCTTGACGTTCGATAATTACGGCGATAGCAATCTCTATGAGCTCAATAAGAATCCATGGGGCATCTTGAATCGTGCAGTAGATCAATATGGCAGCCCATTGGCTGGGATCGCTCGAGAGATGTACGTCGGATTCGAGGTGTCGTTCTGATTTTCAATTCATAATGAACAAGCTTTCTCAATCTGGTCAAATTTAGGAGAAACGTAATGCTGAAAAAGAAATTATCGATCCTCATGATAATCTTTCTCATGGGTTTGAGTGGCTCAGGCCTGGCAATAGATTATCCCGGCATCGGAGTGATCTGTTGTGGTGACCTGTGGGAGAGTTTTATGCCCAGCGGCATCAATAAGTATTATAGCGAGTCCAAAACTGATGTGTTGAAAAATTTCTTGATTGTCCGAATGGGCAACTACGAACGGCAATGGAATACCCCAACTTTCCATTATCCGTCTGGTGATATCTTTACTTTAACCTGGAACACCAACTTAATCATGACGGAATATCATCCCACCGAGCCGATCGGCGAATACCGAAAAAGCGTTGCCAGTGATACCGCTAATTATCGGAATTACTGCAATGCCTTCTGGATGGCTACGATGGGAAATACGAACAAGCAACCGACATCGACTGGCAATGCCAAAGGCGCCGCGCTGTGGACCGATGCCAGCCGAACCCAGCAGAAGTACGAGTTCTTCATGCCCACCAACATTGGTGTGGATGTGAAGGGTCGTATTCGCGCGTTTAGTTTCAATGAAGCCAATATGAACGACTTCATTGCGATGGAGTTCGAACTCACCAACACCGGCGTTCAGGACAATAACTGCGATGGGGTGATCGATCGGCAGAATCACAAGATCGAAGCCCTGGCGATGCATTTCAGCGAAGAGACCTTTGGCAGCATGAGAATTTCGATCAGCGGTGGTCGTTGGAGCTGGGGTTCCTGGCCTGCCTCCCGGTTATCTGGCTATGATGGCAGCCCGGATCCAGATGGAAATCCCTGGGATGTCCCCGCCTGCTGGGCCACTGGTATTGCGGAGAGCGATTTGGATGCGAATCGCTGGGCTGCTGATGGCAAGCGAAAGGTTGCCTACCGCAGCGCGCTGGGAATTTTCTCGGATATCTGGAACGGCCAGCATTTTATTGCAGTGAAGCAGGGCGGCATGGATGGTGGCGCTTCCGCCCCAGATAAGCTGACGATCTACGGCAGCCATCCCATTGGTGAAGGTGCGCAACGTGGCTGGTATGTCACCCGGAACAGGACCAAGATCGGCGAGCCCTATGGCCACTTCGTCATGGCAACGGGCGTGTTCTACGAAGAGGGTGGCAAGAGCGAAAATCCCGCATTGCTGAAAGGCAAGGTCTTAAAGCCAGATCCGAACTATTTCGATACCTCGAACCCATCGCTTTATACCGTTGGCGATCCAGTTTCATTTAAGAATCTGCCGATCAAAGGTGGCCAGCCAATGGGGGATTTGAAATACACGAATTTCTGGTTCGAGAACTGGGAGAAGAACTTCCCTGGGACTCCTGAGCCAAAAATTCCGGCTGAGGACTTATGGACCAAGGGCGGCACACCAAAAACCATCTATAACTTTGACTCAGGGGCTTCGGTGGGAGTTGGACCATTCTCCCTTGAGGTCGGAGAAACCATCACCGTCGTTGCGGTTGAATACGCTGGCTATCGTTTGAAGGGCGTGCGCAATGCTCTGAAAGCTGCCCGCTGGGCGTATCAGAACAACTGGAACGTGCCATTGCCACCGCCGATGCCAGAAATGAAGGTAAGCGCGGTGGAATACCAGGAACCTGCTGGTCTCACTGTGAAGCCACTCATTGTGTGGGACAATCGTGCAGAATCCGCCCCGGATTTTGCTGGATACAAGATCTATCGCGTCACGGCTTATCCGAAATACAATTCTGCCAAATTTGGCACCCGTTTCCTCGATCGATACCATCATCAAGGGCCCAATGATATTGGCCTGAGCGATGATGAGCTGGAAGCGAAGTTCTGTGAGCCGATTAACCCGAACAACAGCGTGCCACCTGGCTTCGATCTCGATTGGGATCCGGGATTTCATGGACCTTGGAAATTGATGGCCTACATTCCGAAGGCCGAATTGAGCAAGTATGCTAATACTGGCGCCGATAAGGCCACCTATCAGTATGCCTGGATCGATGAATCTCGAGAGGCTCGGTTCGGTTATACCTACTGGTATTATGTCGCTGCTTTCGATAATGAAACTGGCACGATCGCTGGTCGTCGTTTCACCAGCCTTGAAAGCGGCAAAGACAATTTCAACGGCCGCTGGGGCGAATGGATGGGAACTTACCCGTTTGCCACCTCAGCCACAGATTATCCGACCGATGCTGTCGGCCGCAAGAACATGGGTGCTCCGTTCGTGCTTAACCTGCCGCGCGCTGATGTAAAAGAGTTGACTAGCGGCAAGAAGCAGATTGCGGTGAAACCCAATCCTTATAAGGTTCAGGCTCCCCATGATGTCGGCCTGGAGCATAAGGTGGTGTTCTACAACTTACCGCTTAATACCAAGATCACCATCTTCGATCTATCCGGCCAGATCATGGATGTCATCGAATATTATGGTCTTGATCCACAAAACGGAACAGTCTTCTGGGATATGTTCACCAAGGATGGTCCCGAGGTGCAAAGCGGGTTGTACATCTGGGTGGCAGAATATCCTGGTGGCAAGCAGACTGGATATTTAGCAATCATGCGCTAATGGTAAATCATAAATTTTGAAACCAATGATATAGGAGAATATGCTCTATGAGACATAAAATAATCTCCACGCTGCTTATCCTGGTGTTGATCATATTTGTAGGCAGCGGGTTTGGACAGGAAATGAAAAAGACTGGGACATCCGGTGCCGCGATATTGAAAGTTGCCGTTGGCGCAAAAGCGGCGGCCTTAGCTGGCGCCATGACCACCACCCAGGGTGATGTGAACCAGTTGTTCTGGAACCCAGCCGGGCTGGTGCTTAAATCTGGGGAAACACAACTCACTTTCTCATATAACAACTGGATCGCCAGCCTCAACCACAATGCGTTTGCTGTGGCGCATTCGTTTGGCAATCTGGGAACGATCGCCATCGGTGGCATGATGGCCGGGGTGGGTGACATTATCGCCAACCGCGACATTCAACCTGGCCTGAAAGGCGTGGACTATGTCACCAGCGAAACGTTCGATTATAATTCAAATTTCATCGCGCTCAGCTATGCGCGGCAATTCACGGACAAACTGTCGTTGGGGTTGACCGCTAAGTACTATAGCGAGACCATCGATGGGAAAGGCATTCACTCGTTCATGATGGATTTCGGAGCGATCTATCAGATCGGATTCCGGGACCTGACCATCGGCGCGAGGATCCAAAACCTTGGCCAGGATATGTCATACTATTATGTGCCGATCTATTTGCCATTAGTGTTTAGCTTCGGCGCTTCCTATAGCATGATCAATTCCGACCTATTTGGCCTGAAAGGCTATGTGGACGCGGCTAAACCGCTGGATGCCGACCAAATGGTGCTGGGCGGTTTGGAGGCACATCTGTTCAAAACCTTCTTCGTTCGGACCGGCTATAAGTTCAACTTCATGGGCACGCAGGACAAGTTCCTGTCCCGCAGCGTCTATTATCCCAACGAGAAGGTATACCGGGACTCCTGGCTGAGCAAGCAAACCTATAACCGCACCGATGAAGGCATTTCATTGGGCGCCGGCCTCGATGTTCCCTATAGCAACTACCGCCTGACCATCGATTACACCTGGACCAAATTCGATGTCCTGGATGATGTCAATCGTTTCTCGTTGACCTTTAAATTCTAATTTGGTCCGATGTCATCGATGGAATGAGAGGTTTTGATCGGGGGACTCGGAAGCGTTTCATCCGAGTCCCCCCATCTTTTCGGCAGCCAGCTCAAATGAACAAGGCTTGGGAATGCCAACGATCAGCAATCTTATGTCGTTTCGATTGCAACGATTTCATTGATTCGCTCATGCGCTTTTTCGATACACGGGCAAAGGATCTATGGATTGCTTTTTTTATATGTGAACCAGAATAATCTATGATTGGATTGAATATTTTGAAGCCTGATAACTTGTTGATGCGTAATGCTACAATCGCAGGGATGTTGCTCATGTTCTTGTTGGCCTGTGGCGAAAAGGTCACCACCTATCAAATGGTGCTTACCGATTTTCGATTGAATATCCCTGCAGAACAAATGGATCGCTATTTCGGCCGCGTGACGGATCTCGATATCACGGAACAGGGCGATATCATTGTGGTGGACGTAGCTGGACCTGGGGTGGTGCGATTCGATCCACAGGGGAATTTTGTGAACAACATTGCTGGTTACGGAAGCGGCAATTATGAAACGCTGTGCTCCGTGAATCCAGTGGATTCGCTTTTGGCGGTTCATACCTTGGGCCTGCTGGAGTTCTTCCGGCCTCAGGGGACGCCAGTCAATCGGCATTTCCTTCGTGGTCGCGGTGACATCTCCGTCGCTTCTGACCGAAGTTTCGTGATCAATCGCATGTACGACAGTCGATTGTTCGGTTATTGCCTGGAGACATACGACCCAGTTGGGAAGCAGATTGCGACCTTTCGGTCGCCCCGCGCCACCGAAGCAGGTAAGGAGTATCTGGATTTCGCCTTTTCAAGGATTACGCCCGATCGCCGTATTGTCTATGTGCCGACTACGGTGGATAGCGGCTTCATCTATGATTTCCAGGGGAACCTGCTTTTAGCTCGAAAAATCCCATCAAGCCTGAAGCCATATCGACTGAAAGATGATAAACCTGGCCCTTTGGTGGAAGATCTATATGTGGATGAAGCTGGGATTTTTATTGTGAGAGTGAATAAAAATTTGAGCAATGAAAAGGTCGTTTCTTTCGATTTGATCGAGCAGTACGATTTTGAGTTCAATCGGATCGCAGCCTATCGATTTGCTGCGCCATTGACCATGACAATTGTCCCAGAGGTTTATTCGCCCTGGTATCATAAATTTGTGCATCGCAAGGGCCAATTTTATATCATGATGTCTCAGCCCTTCGAGCAATTAATCGTTTTTAAGGCTGTCTTGTGATATTAGTCGGGATGTGGAACGTGAAATTAACTGTGATTTTCAAACGGGTCATTTTTTATATCATTGCCATTGTCACGCCATTTTTGATTTGGCTGTCCCTCGAATATGTCGCCAATTCCATTACCCACCGTTTTGATCCGCTCAAGGTCGATAAGCACAAGAAGACCCTCTATCTGAACCAGGATTATTTTAACGATTTTTTTCTTGCTGAGCAGGACCGATTTTTTAATACCTCAGCCTCCAATCGCGCTATTCATTTGGATAAGAAAAATCGTTTCCGGATTTTTTGCCTTGGTGGCTCGACCACGGCTGGGTATCCATATAATACGCTGCCAGAGTACAATTGCCACGCATCCTTTCCCAATTACTTGCGCGCTATTTTGCAATACAATCGGAACCTCCCAGAGATCGAAATGCTCAACCTGGGCAGTAATGCGTTCAATAGCCTGTCCCTGCTCAAGTTGTTCGATGATGTCATCCAGTATGACCCTGATCTGGTGATCATCTATACTGGCCATAACGAATATTTCGGTCCCAATGAATTTTCTTTATCGACCAGTGCCAGCCGATTGCTCAATAAGAAATGGGTTCATCATTCTCTGTTGCGCTTGCGGCAGACTTACCTTTACCAGGGAGTGCGCTGGGTCATCAAAAAAATCACGGGGCGAGGGATCGTGAAATATCAAAATTACGCTCAATGGAGCTTGAGAAATACCGTGTCGCCCAATGATCCAATTCACGATGATGTGACCAAAAATTTTCAGGATAATTTAACCGCTATAGTGCGCCAGGCCCGTGATCGTGGGATTAAGGTCGTGATTTGTACGCCGATATCAAATTTGACCTTCCCGCCATTCGTGAGCCGCTTTTCGCATAAGCTCGATTTCGTTGCCCAGGCCAATTGGGATACCCTGCGCAATCAGGCCAGCATGTTGTTCGATCAACACCGCTATGATGAAGCGCTGGGAATATGGAAGAAGATCTACGAGATCGATTCATCTTATGCAGATGTCCATTATTATATCGGGATGAACTTTGCCCGATTAGAGGAATATGAGGTCGCCAGTCAGGCGTTGACGCGGGCGCTGGAGCTCGATGCGCTACCGTTTCGTGCCAGACCGAGCATCCAAAAGATCTGTCGGGAAGTGGCAAAAAATGAACACGTGATTCTGGCCGATAGCGATTGGTTCTTTCGCCAGCTCTCGGGAAAGCATTACCCAGAGCCTTCGTTAATGCTGGATCATGTTCATCCCAACGAGCCGGGGTACTATTATCTTGCCCTATTTCTGGCGAAAACGCTGGTGGAAAATGGGGTGTTCTACGGTGTCAAACAAATTCAATATCCATCTCTTGAACAAACCAGAGAGGCGCTCGACATTTTCGATTTTGTGGCCTATAAGGTGGAATACGATTTTTCGCGACAAAGCTATCTGGCGCAGCTCGCTGAGCTGAATCCAGCGATCAAAAGCGTGGTATTGGAGATCGGCGAGCAGGCGATTCGTCGGGCTCGCGAAATTGGCGAGCAGCTTTCAAAACAGCAACAGGCCGAAATCGATCAACAGAGGGAAAAGAAATAATCATGATTCAACATTTGGTTTACCTGCTTTTTTTTAGCTCTGGAGTAGCCGGGCTCATTTATCAATTGATCTGGGTCAGAAAATTGGTGCTTATTTTTGGGAATACCACCTATGCAACCAGCGGCATTCTGACCGCATTCATGGCTGGCCTGGCGCTTGGAAGCTATTTGTTCGGCCGATATGCTGATCGGATCAAATCGCCGTTAAAGCTCTATGGCTATTTGGAACTTGGCATCGGTGTGGCCGCGATGTTGATCCTCTTCTTCTTCCTCCCAGTTTCCGATGCGCTATACAAATGGCTGTTCGGCCTGATTGGCAACATTCCACTCGTTTTTAATATTGTTCGATTGCTGCTATCGCTGATCGTGCTAATTGTTCCCACCACGCTGATGGGCGGCACACTGCCAGCCATCAGCAAATTTGTGATCAACCACTCCAGTCATTTTGGACAACGACTGGGACGGCTCTACGGCTTGAACACGATGGGTGCAGTTCTCGGCGCGTTTTTCACTGGCTTTTTCTTCATTTATTTGTTTGGTGTGAACGTTACCCTATGGATCGCCGTTGTCATCAATTTATTGGTCGGTCTGACCGCCTTGCTTTTGGCCAAAAAGTCGCTACCGAAAGCCATTGAGAAGCAGCCGCGCACCAAAGCAATGAGCAAGCTGGAAGCACCAACCTCCCAAGCGATTCGGCCTTATTCGGCTCGCACCGCTCAGGTGGTGCTCTGGTTGTTCGGCCTATCTGGATTTGTCTCGCTGGCGTATGAGGTCGTGTGGACGCGCGCGCTGATTTTCTTCGTGAGCTCGACCACCTATTCATTTACGATCATTTTGACGACCTTTCTGGTGGGAATCGCTTTGGGCAGCCTTATCGTCGCACGTTACGTGGATCGTTTCCATCGACTGCTGGTATGGTTCAGCCTGTTTGAACTGATCATTGCCATTGCCGCTCTCGCCACAGTACCATTGCTGCTCCACCTGGATGCAATTCAGCTCTGGTTGACGAAACTGCTCCCCTCCACCAGTTGGACAGGTGTGTCGTTTCAATTGTTCTTCACGGCATTTACCATCCTCATCCTCCCGACGCTTTGCATGGGCGCTGCATTTCCTGTGGTGAACCGCATTTATGTCGAGAGTACGGCGACGGTCGGTGAGGGAGTGGGCACCGCTTATATGGCAAACACGATCGGCGCCATTTTCGGGTCTTTGATGGCTGGCTTTGTCATTATTCCAGTCTTGGGATTGAATACCAGTATCCTGGCGTTGGCGAGCATCAATTTGGCGATTGCCCTCGCCGGCGTATTTCTCGAAAAAGATTTCTCGGTCAGATATATGAAATATCTCAGCTACGCTGGCGCTGGGCTTGTCATCTTTGGTGGGTTAGCCATAGCGACTTTTACGACTCAACCTGTTTTTCTCAAGACTGCCGGATTTTTCGATACCCGTTTGCTCCATCATAAAGATACGGCGGCTGCGACTGTCAGCGTGCTGGAGAAGAAGGATCAAATCAATATTTGGGGGAGAAATGTTCGATACCTCAACGTCAACGGGCACAACACCGCCCACACCACGTTTTCCGATATGATCATCCACAAGATGCTGGCGCACCTGCCCATGCTATTGACGCCCAATCCGAAACACGTGCTGGTGGTTGGCTTTGGTTTCGGCAACACCTGTCGATCATTTTTAGAGTATGATCTGGTTAAATCATTGGACTGTGTGGAGCTGGTGGATTATGAGAGGAAGACGGCTGATTTCTTTCGGACCGAGAACGCGGGCGTATTTGAGGATCCGCGTTTCACCTATATCGTCAACGATGGGAGAAATTATATTCTCGCAGCGCGGAAGCAGTACAACATCATCTCCATTAATTCAGTTGATCCCAAGTTCAGCCCGACTTTATATACAGAGGAATTCTACCGCTTGTGCCGGGCGCGCCTCGCTGAGGATGGACAATTGGTCGCCTGGCTGCCGATCTATGGCATGAATCTGGAAGAGGTCCAGGCATTGGTCAAGAGCTTCATCAAGGTTTTTCCCAATGCCAGCCTATGGTACAATAATCCTGAACATCTGCTGCTGATCGGTATTAAGGGCTACTATCCGATCGACCTGGCGCTGGTGTTGTCGCGAATCGCATTGCCGCAGGTGGCGGCAAGCCTGCGCGATATCCACCTAAGCGATCCGAAAGCGTTGCTGGCGACCTTCTATTGCGGCAGCCAGATGCTGGATAAATTTGCGGGGGAGTCGATCAGCCATAGCGACGATCATCCGATTGTTGAATTTAGCCGGGTCGCCACCAAGGAGATGGTTCCTGAGGTGTATCAGGAATTATTGAAATATCGGGAGTCGGTATTGCAATATTGCATCCATGTTGAAGCGATGGGCGAGACAGAGGCGATGCGACAGCAGATTTTCCAATATGAGACCAAAATGAAGAACGTGATGGCCGCGTTTTTCACCTATCGCATGTATGGAAACAATCCAGAGCACAAGGACGTGGTGGCCGAAGCGATCCGCTCAATCCGAACGGCTCTGGATGGAGAGCCGCGGAACGATTTTGCATTAATGCAGTATGTAGATTTGGTGAGCCACCAGGATCTGGGGACTGATCGAAAGTATTTCGAACAAGCGGTTGCTATCGCCCCGAATTTCAGCAAAGCGTATGTGCTATTGGGATTGGAGCAAGCAAACATCGCGCAATGGGAACGGGCTCGGGAATTTTTTCAGCAGGCAATTCAGATAACGGATCGATACCCCACAGCCTATTTGAACTTGGGATACACCGAGATACAGCTCCAGCGTTGGGAGGCTGCCAAACAGGCGTTCGAGCGTTTGATCTCGCTGGATCCGGATAATCCATTCGTCTATTCGACCATTGCTCAGGTGTATTATATGCTGGAAAAGTATCCGGAGGCGATCCGGGCTATGCAGCGTGCCATTAAAGATCAGCCAAAACAGGCGAATTTGTATTTCAATCTGGGAAGGATGTATCAGCGGAACAATCAGATCTCGGAGGCGATTGCGGCTCTCAAGCAGGGGCTGAAGATTTCTCCGTACGACCAGCGCGCTCGAATGCTGCTGGAAGATTTATCAAAGAATCAATCGAAGGTGAAGCAATGAATTGCGTAGTAATAAACCCAAATGGAAGGTATCGTATGCGACGCCGTAGCCAATTTGGTCACACGTCTTTCGACGCCGATTTAGAGCGCTCGGCTGATACGAACCGTATGCCAAAGGCACCCGTTGCCGATTCGAGAACCAGATCGGATAGGCGATCTGGTGGGCGCGGGATGATCATCAGAATGTGGATGATTTGCATATTGATCGGGATGATGATCCCGATGCAGATTTTATCCCAGCAGCACCGGGCTAATTTCGCGATTGATTATGCCTGCTTTCAAGCGCAGGGCGGGGATGCTTATGTGGAAGTCTATTATAGCCTTGATCGCAGTGGACTGAATTTCCAGAAAAGTCTGGATGGCTTTCAGGCGGGCGCGTTGATTCAAACCTATCTCAAGCAAGGCAGCAAGGGGATGTTGATCGATAGTCTGGTGATCAGTGACGTGGTGAAGAGCACTGCTGATATATCGCCCAATCAAAAGTTTGTCGAACAGTCTGCAATGGTGCTCAGCCCCGGCAATTACGAACTGGTCTGCCGTTTCACGGATCTGGTCTCGAAGCAGTCATTTCTAATAGCTGAGAGCTTGAAAATCCGTTCCAGAAGCGAACAGGAACTAACGCTGAGCGATATTCAGCTTGCGAATTCGATCCAGAAGGTGATCGATCTTCCGGTCGGGCTCCGCGAGCAGAGCAAGTTCGATAAGAGCGGCCTGCGGGTTGTGCCAAATGCCTCGAAGATCTATGGGGCGGGATTGGAGCAGTTGAGCTTCTATGCTGAGGCGTACAATATGAAATTCGGCGGTGAGGCTGCCAATTCGCGCTATCATGCCGTTTATAGCATCATTGATCAGCGCGGGAAAGTGGTCAAGGAGATCGCTGGCCGATCACGCCCTAAGCCCGGTACATCCTGTATCATCCATGGCGCGATGGATGTGGCCGACATCCCGTCCGGCTTTTATCGCTTCAAAATTGCTGTGACGGATGAATTTTCCAACCAGGTCAGCGAGGCAGAGAAGGACTTTCAGGTGTTCCGAACGAGCGATTTTGTCGCCAAAACGTCAGCCAACGAGTCCCGCCAATTCGCAGCAGTGGTCGAGGATGAGTTTCGCGATATGTCTGAGGCGGCGGTGAATGATTATTTCGAGAAGATCAAGTACATCTCCGTGAAAGAGGAACAGAGCATCTTCAAAAAATTGGATCTGGCGGGCAAAAAGGAATTTCTGAAAAATTTTTGGAAGAGCCGCGATCCGATACCGGCGACCCCGATCAATGAGCGGAAGGAGGAATATTTTCGTCTGTTAGAATATGCCAATGCCAATTTTTCGGTTGGCAATAAGCCTGGCTGGAAAACAGATCAGGGGCGGGTGCTGTTGGTTTACGGCCAGCCCGATGAGGTTGAGCGATTTCCATCGGATTCGGACACCAAAGCCTATCAAATCTGGCATTACTATTCCATTGAAGGCGGTGTTATTTTCGTCTTTGTCGATATTATGTCCATCCGAGATTTTCGTCTGGTGCATTCCACGCATCGCAATGAGGTCCAGGAATTGGAATGGAAGGATCGATATTTGCGGTATTAGCAGGCACCTGCCTGTGGTGAATTAGCTTGTGCGGAAAGCGGCCCTGTGTGTTTTCCCATAATTCCTGGCGTTGATCGTCAATCGCGTATTGGGAGACTCGAGATCTTTGATCTACTCAGCGAAAGGAATTGGATTGCGAGTCTGAGCCCATCAAACAGGCGTTACAAGCAGATGAAAGGGAAATTTTAAGTCGTTCAAACGCAACCAGTCCCCAAAATACTTAATCATTGAGTGAAAATAGCTTGCTTCGTAACATCATTCCGAATAATCTCCCTATCTATTCTCGTTCGCATTACACTCATCACATCAGGATGGAGGAAATCTCACTTTGAAAACGATGAATTGGTCTGTCATTTTTGTGCTTCTGCTATCTGCCGCTCTATGCGCGCAAACCAAGATCACCAGGAACGATTATATCGAATCCATCAAAATTGCTGAATCTCAGGCATGGGATGAATATCAGAATTCGATCAAAAAATGGCAGCAGAGCGATCCCGCTGTCCGGGATGATCGTCCACCGGCGCCAGGTTATTATCCGAGTCGCTTTTCGGCATTGCTGTACCGTGTGACTGGAGATCGAAAGTATGCCGAGCATGCGAGGGAGATTCTGTTGAACATGCCCTGGGGCGATGCTTATTATATCGTTGTAGCACTGAACCAGATCAAAGACAGCGGCGTCATTTCTAAAGATGATCTGTCTGTGATCGAACAGAAAATTTTGGACAGCGCCAATCGTGCTTATCTGTACTGGGTAGAATGGGGAACCATGAATCATGCCACCCAGGAACTGGTGAACTGTCTCGCCGCGGCGATGAAATATTTTCCCAACCATCCCGATTATGAAAAATGGAGACAGAAACTCGAAATCAATGTCTCGGCCAATTGGGGGCTCTGGTCCATCGAGGATTCCCAGATTTATATACCTGCCTGGATCAAGCCGATGATGCAATACGCAGAGCTGATGGGGGTCGAGGAAGAATATTATGCCATGCCGATGACCAAATATTATTTCGATTATCTGGTGCAATTGGTGACCCCGGGAGGCCAGATTGTCGAGTTCGGCGATGGCCGCTACGGTCGCGGCTATACCTGGGATTGGGCGATCTCTGTGCTGGAGAAAGGAGCGTCGGTCTATCGGGATGGCAGGATGAAATGGGCTGCGCATCGGATTTTCGAGGCCCATGTCAAAGAATTGGGCCATATCCCGCGGGCCGATATCTGCGACGCCTATCTTTGGGCAGACGATTCGATCCAGGAGGTGGTGCCCAGCGATCCCAGTCGATTGGTGCTGGAGGATTACGTGGGCAAAAAAGTGGTATTTCGGAGTGGCTGGGATAGAAATGCCACTTATTTATTTTTGAATTTCATGGATGATGCGCCGTTCGGGATCGACGGCAAGGAACAGTTGATCACCACCATCAATGTAGAGACTGAGAAAAATCATCATGGTCATGCCGATGAAAATGCCATTAACCTTTTGATGAAGGATGGTTCAATATTATTGTACGATTCTGGCTATCGCGAGACAGCCTCTACCGGTCCGCATGGTGAATTTCGCGCGGATGTGTTTCACAATAAATTGATTGTGCGAGAAGGCCTGGCAAATCCCGATGATCGTCTGATGCCGTTTTTGATGGATGACGGCAGATATAAATTTGTTCAGACCAAGCTGATGCATTTTCGTCGTTTCAAAGAGGTGGACATCAGTCGGACGCGATTGATCTATGCTGAACTTGGCTATCAATGGGATCGGCTGATCAGCTATTTGAAGGGGCGAGAATGGTTCGTAATTTTTGATATCGTCAAAATCCTAAAGGATGGCAGGTTCACGCTGGCCAACCTGTTTTATACGCAGCACATTTCCAATTTCGATGTGGACAATCCAATTTGGTTCGATACCTATTACAAAACCATTGCGGTGATGCAGGATCAGGCGCCGTTTTACGCTGGCGATGAAAACAAAGAGAACGCCAGATTGCTGATCTATTTTCCCCAAGGCACATCGTTTCGCATCGGCGCAGAGCAATTGCGAAACAATGTCCAGACCGAATGGGCGATTTATTCGGCAAAGTCCGATAGCTTCAAAGCAGGGGATGTGCTCGTTTTCCCGACGCTCCTCGTTCCCCATCATCGAAAGGCAGATCCGAAGGGGATCGTGGCTGATCTCGCCAAAATGAAAATCTTTCATAAAGGCAATGGCTATGGCATTAAATTGCCGTCAGAAAATGGCTTTGTGCAGATCAATGCCATGATCGATCTGGAGGCGGAGTATTTGAAAGCGAATGTTCGTCCCCGCTATCATTTTGAATCCGGTCGTGCTGACTATGGAGATTTAACAACGGATGCCCGCTACTGCTATTTGCATATCCAGCCCAACGAGCTGTTTTATTCTTTTTTTAATGCAAGCAAATTGATCTTTCGCGGCCAGACGATCTTTCAAGCCCAACGGCAAGTCCATGGTCAGGATAATGGCAGCTATTTGAGATGGGGTGTTCCGAAATGGATGGCGTGGGAGGATCGGGTTTCGTTAAAAAGGAAATGATCGGAGATCGATTGCAGGCCGGAGAGGAAGGCGAGATGATCTCAATTCGATCGAGAGAGAGACTTTTCCCAATTAACCCTAAAGCAATAGCATGATTGACTGGTCAACATGGGTGCCATGCCTTATTGTTTCGGTTGAATTGCTCAGATGCGCGAAATAGCTAATTGGAAACTAATGGACATCGCGCTCAAAGTTGCTTTCACGGGTTAAAATGATAGCGGGTTCTACGGCGAGTCTGCCGGGGGATTGCGATGAGTATCGAAATTGACTCTTATCAAATTGTGATATAAGTCAAATCCAAGATTTGGATGGGGGAGAGCAGCTATTGTGGTCATTAGAGATGCCCAGCGCGTAATCTTTTATCTGGGCCTAAATCAAATTTATCGCAGAATGCCTGAAGTCGGTTGTCAAATTCTATCGGCTTTTGGACGCAGAGTCCTCGGGGAATCGATGAGCTCGCGGAGTGATTAATTCTAATCCCTTTCTCAGTGATTCTGTGATGGCTTGGTGATCTTTGTGTCCAAGAAGAATATTGTGGTCATGATGAGTTCATTTTAGAATTTTAGATAATATGAAATTCAAAATGTGCTTTTAGTGACTTCTTGGTGTTTCATACGCGGGGCAACAGATAAATTTTCATTTTAAAATAGACAAATTGGTGACCTAACGAGAAAATCAACTTATGACACATGAAAAGCACTTCTCTGAAATTGCTCGATTGAAGGATGAACCGGCAGCGGTTGCTGAGGTTAGGAATGAACGAGGTGGCCCTCGACTTTTTATTAATGGCGAAGAAACATATCCGCTTCTGGCTTGGAGTTGGCGCTTGATCGAAGCAGCACCATTGTTTCGACAGGCTGGCATAAAAATCCTCCATCCGATCATCGGTCTCAATTGGGTATGGTTGGCGCCGGGGCAGTATGATTGGCAGAGATTGGATGGATTCTTTGACCAGCTATTAGCGCAGCATCCCGAGGCAATGTTCCTGCCGCGATTGCTAATGGACGTACCAGATTGGTGGAAAGAGTTGCATCAAGCAGAGATGGTTGTCCCAGCGCTTTCGCCTGGGATTGAGGGTAATCAGCGGTACCACAAATCCGAACTGAACCCGGAGTCTGGATGGCATTGGGGAATTCAATTGAACGAACCGTCATTAGCCTCGGAAGTATGGAACAGTGAAATGGAAGCAACATTGCGGGCGATGCTGAGGCATATCGAAAGCTCACCGCTGCGCAGTCGGATCATCGGTTATCAAATTGGCTGCGGCATTTATGGTGAATGGCATTATTTCATGGCGGAGTTTCTGCCGGACCTCAGCGAGGCGATGCAGAGAAAATTGGGGTACGTTCCAGATGTGGCAGCGCGATTAAAGACCAGCTTTGGGCTGTTTCGGGATCCAGCGAAAGAACGCCAGCTTATCGAGTTTTACCGCCGATTTCATGAGGAGATTTGTGCCGCAGCGATCATTCATTTTTCTCGGATTGTCAAACAGGAGACTGGGGGTCGGGCGCTTTGCGGTGCTTTCTATGGATACCTTTTAGAAAATGTCTGGATCCAGGAAGGAGGCCATCTCGCTCCAGAGATGATATTAGAGTGTCCAGATATCGATTTTCTTGCAAGTCCTTATACCTATCAATCCACGAATGTGTCCAACGGCGACGTGGCACCTCATGATGTATTTGATGATGCAGGCAATTGGCTGGGCCGTGCGAGGGGAATAGCTGGGGATGGAGGCTATCGGGTGCTGCTGGAATCTGCCAGACGGCATGGCAAGATTTATTTCGCGGAGATCGATCCGACAACTTATATTCAATTTGTCACTCAGCCGAAGAAGAAGGTCGAAAATTACGAATCGATCCTCTCCGTGGTTGGTGGCCAGGGCAGTGATACGCCTGAGGGGACGAAACTGATTTTAAAACGAGATCTGGGTCAGATGTTCGTAAGCGGTCATGCTGGCTGGTTGTTCGATTTCGGCACGCTGTTGGCCATCCAGCGCAGTTGGTATGATGATCCCGCAATCCTCAAGCTGGTACAACAGTTCTCGCAATGGGGGGAGCAAAGGAACAGGTTTGATTTGAATTCTCCAGCAGAAATCGCTGCCATTTATGATGCCAAGAGTCTGTTCGTCACTCGGCACTGGAAGACGGAAGAGCCCTATCCAAGAGGTGGCGACTGCATGGACTTCTTTTCCTATTGGTTCCTCGATTCACAGGCCCGAGCTTTACATCGGCTTGGTGCCCCAGTCGATTTCATGTTTCGATTTGATCTGTCCCCATCAGATGCAGGCAAATATCGTTTGCTTTTTATGATCAATTTGTTCTATCTCACAGAAGCCGAGATTGTGCATTTGAGAACTATTCTAAGAAACAGCGGAGCAACCGTGGTTTGGTTTTATGCACCAGGCTTTGTTAGCCCAGACAGACTTAATTTGGAGCAAATGGAAAAATTAACTGGGTTCAAATTCAAAATTCTTGACAGGCCAGGCCCGATGATGATCCGCTTTCAATCTAGCGATTTAAAGATCTCTTTTGGGACAAAAAAAGAACGTTTCCCGCGATTCGCAGTAGTCGATGATGATACCGAGCCGCTCGGGTTTTGGACAGATCGAGAAGAAGTTGCATTTGGCAGGAAGGAAGCGGATGGCTGGATTTCCGTTTACGCTGGCGCTGCTCCGCTGCCTGTTGAACTGCTGAGATGGTTAGCGAAGGAGTCAGGGGCAAAGCTGTGGAGCACAAAGCCTGATATTGTTCGAGCTACTGAAGATGCCATGATGATTGTGGCTACGGAATCGGGATATAGAAATTTGAAATTGCCAAAGCCGATGAAAGAAGTTGAAAATGGAAAAGAGGCGGAAGCGCATCATCTCGATATGGCAATAGGAGAGGTTAAGATTTTTACGGTTTGATAAATGATTCCACTTTAAAAATGAATTTACCCCATACCAATTTGCGGACCAATTTGAGCTGATCGATTTTATTGAAGCCTGAATTTCGACATTCAAGTGATCGAGAGCCGATAATCGATGCTGGCCAAATCAAATCTGTTTTTGGTCATAGCGATCAAAGAGAATCCCTGAGCACAAAGAGGAACAAATGAGAATCTCCTGCACTGTGATCTCAGAAATTGCTTTGTGCGCCCTGTGAAGGCAGTGAAATTTAAATCAGTGATGAGTTGGTTTTAACATTTTTGATGAGATCCAACTTGGCGAAATTAGAAGATGCCCAGATGAAGGCTATCAGAATGCGTTTTTAAATCGATTGGAAACGAATCCCGAAGGCAATTAGGATAAAGATGATTGGGGGATGTTATATTCCGGTCCATTTCGAAATAATCGCGATTATGAACCTCGAGCCCATGCTTTATGGCATCTTCGCTTAGGTTGACCCATAGAACAGTTCCTTCAGAGCCGATTCTTGTTGGCTGGCTGCCATCCCTTGGTCTCGATGAAATTCACGCTCACCATCTTGAGCTGGTTTATGGTGAGGAAGATGGTGTGTATTTTATGTTTTATGCTAAATGGAACGGGTATTAGATTTTTGACCATCCGTCCAATTGCAAATAGGCTGAATCAGCTTTTGCTTTACTGTCCCAGAAAATCGTAGCTTAATTCAAGATTCCAAAATCGCCAATTGGCCCTGGATTAGAATCATGAAAAGAAGAAGATTCCTTGAAAAAATCCTATTTGCTGGTGCTTCTGTTCTCGCATCAGATCTTTTTGCTAATCAAAACCGTAGGGCAGCGAACAAACTGACCGCGTCGCCTCAAAAAATGCTGAGATTGAAAGGTGAATTTTACCGCCATTATCCATTCGATTTTTCGAAAGGAAAAACAGGGGCTATTGGTTTCAAAGGCTGGGGCGAATCGGTCGACATCGAAGTCCCTGCCGAAGAAACAGCGCTGGTGGCCATGCATATTTGGAACATTGGGTTTCATCCTGAATTGCAGTTTTCACCTGAAGGCAAAGCAGGTCCGGTGATGGAAATGCTGGAGTGGGCGAGCCGTTCTATCCCAATCATTCAAACGGAAATCCCAGCAATTTTGAAAGCAGCAAGAGGGGCAGGACTCACTGTGATTCATGTGGCGTCGGATGAGCATTATGCGAAGAAGTACCCTGGATATCAACGGGCGTTGGAGATCGCTGGTGACGAACCTCCAGGGCTTCCGAGGGCCCCTCGTCATGAGGAAGTGAAACCGCCCGATGATATCAAAGATAGTCTTTTATTTGGCGAGAAATTTAAAGAGTCATTGCAATATTACACGCCCAATTTTGATTTTCCTGACCTGGCCAAGCCATTGGATTCGGAATATGTGGCTTTCACAATGCACCAATTGAATGAAGTGCTGCGCAAGCACGGCATCTGGAATTTGATCTACATTGGATTTGCCCTCAACTGGTGCCTCTGGTTTTCGCCCTGCGGAATGGTAGATATGTCCCGTTTGGGCTATCGCTGCTCCTGCATTAAAGAGGCAGTAACAGCGGTTGAAAATAAAGAATCGACGGTTGGTGAATTGCACAAGCAGGAGGCGCTGTGGCGGACCAGCTTGATGTTCGGATACGTGTTTAGCGCAAAGGATTTTATTCGGGCCTGTGAAAATTTGAAGCAATGAAATGGAGGGGTGAACTCGAAACTTGCATAGGAAGGGGGAAGCAATGTTGATATTGCTCTGAGCTCACCTCGCGGCCTCTTCTCTTTGGAAGAGAAGGATGAGTTCCATGATCGCATTGCTTTGAACTCACCCCCCGGGCCCCTCTCTTGCCAAGAGAGGGGGAGGTTGTTCTTAGCGCCGAATGTCAGAATGTCAAAGTCAAAAAACCCCCTTCTCTTTCTAAGAGAAGGGGGTTTGGGGGATGAGTTTC
>FWPV01000410.1_pt1 | contig 137055 bp, 144 predicted proteins | sample 2228371 | NCBI WGS metagenome assembly FWPV01 (sample SAMEA103939776, study PRJEB20133) | metagenome | reverse complement strand
GTAGATGGTGTCGAATTGGTTCTCGGCGATCAGCCGCATGAGATGGGGAAACTCGAAAGTCGCCACGCCCTGCGGCTTGAGCAGCATGGCAAAGCCGGCAACAAAATCGTTGATGTCCGGCACGTGGGCGAGCACGTTGTTGGCCACCATCAGGTCGGCCTGTTTGCCTTGCGCCGCCAGGGTTTGCGCCAACCGCGTGCCAAAGAAGTCCTCAACGATCGCAATGCCCTTGGCGCGGGCTGCAGCGGCGGTGCTGGCGGTCGGCTCGATGCCGGTGCAGGGAATGCCACGGGCCTTGACATACTGCAGCAGACAGCCGTCGTTGGCGGCGACCTCGACGACGTGGCTGTCCGCGTCGAGGGCAAAGCGCGTAATCATGTCGGCGACATAGCGCTCGCAATGCGCCAGCCAGGAGGTAGAAAAACCGCTGAAATAGGCATAGTCGGCATCGAAGAGCTCTTCGGCACCGGCGTAGTCTTCGGTCTGCACGAGCCAGCAGCGCTGGCACACCAGCACGCGCAGGGGAAACCATTTTTCCGGCGCGCGCAAGGTCTGCGGGGTGAGGTAGGCGTTCGAGGGCGGCGAGGCGCCAAGATCTACGAAAGTCAGTTCCAACTGAGCGCCACAGTGCCTGCACTTCATACGACCACCCCTTCGAACTGCGCATCAAGAAAGGCATGCGCGGCATCCCGCTGCGAAAGCCCCACCACCGGCAGCGGCCAGGCAACGGCAAGCCGGGGGTCTTGAGGGTGGAGGCCGCCTTCTGCTTCTTGCCGGTAGGGGGCGGTATGGAAATAAAGCATTTCACACTCATCGCTAAGCGCCTGGAAACCGTGCGCAAAGCCTTCCGGAATCACAAAGGTCTTGTGGCTAGACTCGCTCAGTATCTCCGCATGCCAGCGTAGGAAGCTCGGCGAGCCGCGGCGCAGATCGACCGCCACGTCGAAGACCTCCCCGCGCAGACAATGCACGAATTTCATCTCGGCATGAGGAGGATACTGGAAATGAAGACCGCGTACCGTGCCGCGGCCACGGGTCAGGGTATGGTTCACTTGTTCGATGCGTTTACCGACCAAGACTTCTTTTAGCTCCTCCATGCAAAAGAGCCGCTCGAGGTAGCCGCGGTGGTCGCCTCTTGGCTTGCGTTTCAGGATGCGAAGGCCCTCGATGGGGGTGGCGAGGATGTCGAACCGGTCGCTCACGTCGCGGCCTCCGTCGTCACGTAGTCATGAATTTGCGCAAGGGAGAACGTAGCCATGTCCTGGCTTTCCCGCCACGCCTGATGCCAGTCGAGTGTGGCTTGAACAGCGCGGGAAAGACTCCAGCGCGGCCGCCAGCCCAGACGCGCACGCGCTTTGGAGCTATCCAGCCGCAACGTGTGGGCTTCGTGCGGCTGCGGAGCTGTTTCCTGTTGCCAGGTAGCACCCGATACGCGGGCGCAAAGCGTTTCGACGATCCATTGCACGGTGCGTGTATCGGCTTCATCTGGGCCGAAGTTCCACGCCTCGGCAAACGCCGCGCCCTCAGTGACCAGCTTTTCCGCCAGCAGAAGGTAGCCGGATAGCGGCTCAAGCACATGCTGCCAGGGACGCGTGGCCTGCGGGGAGCGCACCATGAGCGGACGGCCGGCATCGAGCGCGCGCAGGAAGTCGGGAACGAGGCGGTCAGGCGCCCAGTCGCCGCCGCCGATGACGTTGCCGGCGCGCGCGCTGGCGAGCTGTACGCCAACCGCTTCGAGGAAGGAGCGTCGCCAGGCGGCGGTGACCAGTTCGGAGCAGGCCTTGCTGCTGGAATAGGGATCATGGCCGCCAAGCGGTTCGTTCTCGCGGTAGGGCCAGACCCATTCGCGGTTCTCGTAGCATTTGTCGGTGGTGACGTTGACCACTGCCCGCACACCGGGTGTGCGCCGCACGGCTTCGAGCAGGTTCACCGTGCCCATGACGTTGATGGCAAAGGTCGCGATCGGCTCCACATAGGACTGGCGCACCAGCGGCTGGGCCGCAAGGTGAAATACGACCTCGGGGTGGGCCGCTCGCATAGCCCGCTCGAGCGCTGCTAGGTTGCGGATGTCGGCAAGGGTACTCGCGGCAAGTCGCTTTTCGAGGCCGGCGACAGTAAAGAAATTCGGCTCGGTGGGCGGCGACAGGGCATAGCCATGCACTTCGGCGCCCAGTTCGGACAGCCAGAGCGCGAGCCAGCCGCCCTTGAAACCGGTATGGCCAGTGAGAAAAACTCGTCGGCTGCGCCAGAATGACCCATTCATACCCACACCTTCCATGGCGCCTTGCCGGACTCCCACAGGGATTCGAGCAGATTCTTGTCGCGCAGGGTGTCCATCGGTTGCCAGAAGCCCTGGTGTGTAAAGGCCATCAGCTGGCCCAGATCGGCCAGTCGCTCCAAAGGCTCACCTTCCCAGCTTGTATGATCGCCCTCAATAAAATCAAGGCATTTGGGAGAAAGGACAAAGAAACCGCCATTGATGAGGCCGCCGTCGCCTCGCGGTTTTTCGGTGAAACCGGCGACACGCTCGCCCTGCAGCTGCAGCGCGCCGTAGCGGCCGGGCGGCTGAACGGCGGCGACTGTCGCCCATTTGCCGTGGCTGCGGTGGAAGGCGAGTTCGCGCGTAATGTCGATGTCGGCTACCCCATCGCCATACGTAAAGCAGAATACGTCCTCACCGCGCACGTAGTCGGCGACGCGCTTCAAGCGCCCCCCGGTGAGTGTGTCTTCGCCCGTATCGACCAGGGTCACGCGCCACGGTTCGGCCTTGCGCTCGTGGACCTCCATGGTGTTGTGCTGCATGTCGAAGGTGACGTCCGACATGTGCAGGAAATAATTGGCAAAGTATTCCTTGATCAGGTAACCCTTGTAGCCGCAACAGATCACGAAATCGTGCACCCCGTGGTGCGAATAAAGCTTCATGATGTGCCACAGGATCGGTTTACCACCGATCTCGACCATGGGCTTGGGCTTGAGGTGAGTTTCCTCGGAAATGCGGGTGCCGAGACCGCCGGCAAGTATCACTGCTTTCATGATCGTATTGGGGGTGTCGTCTGAACGTTAGTCAAAATAGCTGAGGAGGTGTCGGGCGAGATTCCTGATCCCCAACTTGCCAATGCACTGCCTGGCATAGCGAGCCGTTGAACCCGCCTTGCGATGCAGGGCTGCGAAGCCGACTTTTTGCAGTGGTAGCGGCGCCCGATAGTAAGTCCATTCGAAGAGACAGGCCACGATCTCCTTTTCGGACAGGCGCGACAGGTATTCATCAAGCAAACCCTGCCAGTCCACCTGTGCGTTCTCGAATACGGCAATCAGCTCGACATAACTGTTATGGAAAAACCGTTTCCGGAAGCCGCGGTCTTGCTTGCGCATGAAGTTTGTTGCATGCACACGGGATACGCCGCCCGGTCGCGTGTCATACAGCAACTGGTTGCCCAGCAGTACTCGCGCCTGCGTAACAAGGTCCGACTGGTAATCGGACCCAGGGTCGAATCCGCCGGCAGCGACCAGGGCTTCCCGCCGCATTGCCAGTGTCGGATGAACGAAATGCCTTATGGGATCGAAGAACTGGATCGCCGCGTAGCGTCCATCGAACAGCAGCAAATCGTCACGCGTCAGCGCCAGGTCATCGTGCCCATGGCGTGGACGCATGAGTCGGGAGTGGTAGCCGTGGCCGTGTACTTGGCGCCAAATGGGCGACGCGTACATGTTGGCTTCCGGGTATGCGCGAAACGCCGCATCGGCGCGGGCTAGGAAGTCCCGATGCAGCAGATCGTCGTCTTGATGCAGAACGAAAAACTCACCCCTTGCATCGGCGGCGACCAAGGCGAAATGCTGCCCGGCGGGAACGGTCAGTGGCCTGCGGATGTAGCGCACTCTGGGATCGCTGAGCTGCCTCGCATACGCCTCCGTTCCGTCACTGGAACCGTTGTCGGAAATGATGAGCTCGAAGTCGGCAAAGCTTTGGCGCAGCACACACTTGACCGCTTGGGGCAGGAAGGTGCCGGCGCGGTTGTAGGTCGCAATGGCTATGGTGAAGCGTGGTGCCATGGAGTGTTCCGCCTCGGTTCAAGGCGTGACTGAGCCGTCCACATACGGCGCCCAGTCGGGCAGTCGCGGCGCGGGGCATTCGCCCTGCAGCGCGGCTTCCACATGCTTCCACACGTCCTCGACGGAAATCTCAGCCATCGGTATGTCGAAACGTGCGGTTTTGTCCGCTAGTGGGTGATCGACCGCAAAGCAGCAGGGATGCTCCTGCGGCGCCAGTGCGCGGCTGGGTGCCGTCGGATGATACAGGGAGACCATCGGGCGATGTAAAGCGCCCATGATGTGAGTGGGGCCGGTGTCCACGCCGACATACAAATCGAGCTGGTTCATTAATGCGGCAGTCTGGCGCAGACTCAGACGTCCAGCAAAGTTCGTTGCTCGTTTACCAAGCTGGCTTTTGACAAAGCGTGTACGTTCGGCCTCCGTCTTGCCGCCAAGGATCAGGAAGTGAGCGCCTGGGTGTTGTGTGAGCAGCCTTTCACAGAGCGCGACAAAATGCCCGACGGGCCAGTCCCGGTAGGCCTTGGTGGGGAAACTTGCCAGTTGCAGTCCCACCAGCGGTTGACCTGTGATCTCTTCCCGGGCAAGCCAGTCCTTGGCCCAGCGGTCCTCGTCCTCAGTGACCCGATAAGAAAGAAAAAACCCCGCTGGTGGAATGCGCAACGGTCGAAGCATGGAAAGAAGACCCGTGACGGCATGGCGGGGTCGGTAGCCGTCCTCGTATGCGATCGCGAACAAACGCGTGTTGATGGCATCCGATTTCTGCCGACCAGCAATCACGCGATCAGCGACGCGCAAGGCGTATTCCACCAAAGGCTCGTCTTGACCAAACACGAAGGCCAGATCGTAGCGGCGCCCGCCGAAACGCCCGAGGAGGGGCGCACGATGCTTGCTGATGCTGCGGACGTGGTGGATGAATGGCAGGTGATGCATGACTTCAACGCGCTTGCGGTGACCTGCAAAGGTGATTTCCGCGTCCGGCCACGCGGCAGCCAAGGCGCGCAGGACGGGGGTCGTGAGCAACGTGTCCCCAATGCGCGTGACGTGAATGACGAGAATGCGGCGTGGAGTGTCGAGAGCCATCAGCCGAGCAACTCCTGGCAGGCATTCCAGACCTGGTCCACAGACAAGGCCACCAGGCAATCAGAGACCTTGCCGCCGCCGCAGCCATCGATGCCACAGGGGCGGCAACCGTAGTCGTCCCTGGCAACGATGCGCCGCTTGGGCGTCCATGGGCCCCAGAGATCGTAGCCGGAGGGGCCGAAGAGTGCCACGACCGGTGTGCCCATGGCGGCAGCGATATGCATGGGTGCCGAATCCACCCCTACGAACAGCCGTGCACGTGCAGTGAGGGCCGCCAGTTGCTTCAGGGACAGGCGGCCAGCCAGGCTGATGGCGGGCGTATCCAGCTGTTGCTGGATGGCCTCTACCATCGAGAGTTCGGAGGCTTCCGGTGCCGATGTCAGTACTACGGTATGACCCTGTCCTTGCAGCCGGCTGATGAGCGCCGCCATGGATGCAGCAGGCCAACATTTGAATTGCCAGCGTGAGGCAGGGTGCACGTGGATGAAGCCCCCTTGGGTGAGCCCTACCTCGGATAGCAGCTTCTCGACAGTCTCTTCCGCCCCCCTTCCAGGGACGAGTGTCAGTGCCCGCTCTTCAAGACCCGGTTGCACACCGATACGCCGAAGCGAATCGAGGTTGGTTTCGACAACATGACGTCCTCCGGCGAGGGGTTGCCGCACCAAATGCGTAAACGCATTGTGCCAGAGCCTGCCACGGCCTCGGATTGCCGGCGCCACGCTCCAACGCGGTCGGCAGAGTCGTGTGAGCCATGCACCGCGCCAGTGCTCGGTCAGATGGATGATTAGGTCGTAGTGGCGCTGCTGAAGCTTACGGAGAATCTGCCACTCCGCCTGAAGTTGGTTGGCCAGGCCCAGATTTTTCCAGTTCCGGTCAATGACGAACTGCTGGTTGAGAGCAGGGTGCAGCGAGAGCATCTCTGCCGTATCGGCGTAGACGAGCGCGTCCACCTCTATATGGGGTGCGTGATTCTTTAGAACGGAAAGGACCGGTGAAGCAAGGAGCACGTCCCCGTGGTGGCGGAGCTTGATGATCAGCGCACGGCGCACGTGCTCAAGGGGCACGGCATCCGGGGGCAGGCCTTTATTCAACACGTCCATGACCGTTTGCGGCGAGGGTGTTAAGTCCGCAGCGTGTTCGCAACAGTTTGATAGACATACTCCATGCGATCGATCATGTTGGGACGCCCAAAGTGCTTGACGGCACACTCGCGCGCCGCCGCGCCGAGTCGCCTGGCGAGGGCGGGGTTGTCGATCAACTGGCGCAAAGCGCTTGCCAGCAGCTTGGGCTGGCGCGGCTCGATGATGAGCCCTGTTTCGCCGTCACGGACCGCTTCCGTGATACCGCCGACGGGGGTCGTGATGATCGGCAGTCCGGTCAGCATCGCTTGCAGCACTGCTTGCGGAACGCCCTCATTGGCATAGGAGGGCAGACAGAAGATATCCAGGGCCTTCAGCCAGGTTTCGGGATTCTCCTGTTGTCCGACCAGACGGACCCGATCGTCCAATCTCAATTCTGCGATTTTGGCCTGGATCGGTTCGCGCATGGGGCCATCACCCACGATGAGCAGTGTCCAGTCGGGCAGATTGAGCGTGGCGAACGCTTCCAACAGGTGAAGGTGTCCCTTCCAGCTGCGCAGAGTGGCGAGGATTCCTATGTAGTGCTGATGGACAGCAAGCCCGAGGACGGCCCGTGCCCTATGTTTGTCGCCGGGGGCGAATCGTTCTGGGTCAATCCCCGTCGGGATCGAGGTAATACGTTCCTCCGGCAGGCCGATGACCTCGATGAGATTGCGCCGCAGCGCGTCCCCCGTGGTCACGATGTGGCGGCTCGCCTTGCCGTACAGCCAGCGGGTGCTGGGATTGCGCGGTACCGGCGCCGAGATGTGGCGCGTGCGCACCAGCGCCGGCGGGTGGCGTAGGGTCTGGCAGGCGAGCGCCGTCAGCCAGGTGTCGGTGGAGCTGTGGGTGTTGATCACGTCCACGGGGTGGTGCATCAGCCAACGCCGCAGGGCGAGCAGGCCGCGCAGGTTCTTGCGCGCGATGGGCAGGGCCTCCACGCGCAGGCCGCGCTTGAGTGCTTCCTGGTGAATGCGCGCCTCGGGCGGGCACAGCAAGGTGACCTCATGACCACGCTCGACCATGCCCAGGGACTCTTCGAGAATGCGGATTTCCTGGCCGCCCCAGCCGCAGGAGGCTTCCGTGTGGACGATCTTCATGGCCGCGCGGCCTCGGCGAATTGCAGACGGTAAAGGTGGGCGTAGACACCACCGTGATCGAGCAGCTCCCGGTGCGTGCCCTGCTCGACGATGCGGCCCTTTTGCAGCACCACGATGCGGTCGGCCTTTTCCACCGTCGATAGGCGGTGGGCGATGACGAGCGTGGTGCGCCCTTGCATGAGTGTTTCCAGTGCCGCCTGCACGTGGCGCTCGGATTGGGTGTCGAGAGCGGAGGTGGCCTCGTCCAGGATCAGGATCGGCGCATTTTTGAGCAGGGCGCGGGCGATGGCGATACGCTGACGCTGGCCGCCGGAGAGCTTGACGCCATTTTCGCCGACGAGGGTTTGTAGGCCCTCTGGCATTTGTCGAATGAACTCCATGGCGTGGGCCGCTTCTGCGGCGGCAATGATCTCGGCTTCGCTTGCATGCCGCTGCAGGCCGTAGGCGATGTTGGCGGCGACGGTGTCGTTGAACAGCACCACGTCCTGACTGACGAAGGCGATCTGCGCGCGCAGGTCAGCCAGACGGATGGTTTCGATGTCTAGACCGTCGAGCAGGATGCGCCCGCCGCTCGGGCGATAAAAGCGCGGTATCAGATTGGCAAGCGAAGTCTTGCCGCTTCCGGAGGCCCCGACCAGGGCAACGGTTTCGCCGGGAGCGATTTTGAGCGACAAGTGATCGAGTGCGGGTTGACTCGCGACGTCGTAGACGAGCGAAACATCCTCCAGGGTAATTTCACCGCGGCTGCGTTCCAGCGTGACGGTCCCATCATCGGGTTCCGTCGGTTCATCCAGCATGTCAAAGACCATTTCGGCCGCGGCGAGCCCACGCTGCAAAGACTCATTAACGCTCGTAAGCCTCTTGATTGGCGCCAAGAGCATCAGCATGGCAGTGATGAAGGCGACAAAGCCGCCGACGGTCAGGTCGGTTTGCAGCGTGGCGTAGTAGATGATGACCGAAAGCGCGATGGCCACTACCAGCTGCACCAGAGGCACGTTCGCCGCCGCGGCGACGGTTTGCTTCATGTTGAAGCGGCGGATGCGGTTGGTGGCATCGAAGAATCGCTCGCGCTCGTAGTCCTGGCCACCAAAAATTTTGACGACCTTGTGCCCGGTGAGGCTTTCCTCCAAAACATGGGTGATCTCACCCAGAGAACGTTGCGCACCTCGACTCATCTGCCGCAGGCGGCTGCTGAACCCTTGCACGATCAACACAATGATTGGGGTGATCGTGAGCGCGACCAGTGTCAACTCCCAATCCTGGTAAAGCATGAAGCCAAGGAGACCGATGACTGTGACGGAGTCTTTCACCAGCACCGTGATGGTGCTCACGCCGGCATCAGCAACCTGGTTGATGTTGAAGGCGATATTCGCGATCACCGAGCCAGAGGCGGTATTGTCATAGTAACGCGTCGGCATGCGCATCAATTTGTCGAACATCAGATTGCGCAAATCCATCACCAGCTTGTTGCCCACCCAGCTCATGGCGTAGGAGCTCGCGAAACCGGCCAGCCCCCGAATCAGGAACAAACCCACGATCAGCAGCGGGATCAACTGCATCATCCTGGGATCCTTCTCGACGAAACTGCCATCGAGCAATGGCTTCATTAGGGCGGGCAGAGCCGGCTCGGTGGCGGCCGTGATGATCATGCCGAGCAGGGCGAGCGCAAACACGCGCCAATAGGGCACCACGTGCCGCAACAGACGCAGGTAGAGGTGCCTGCCGCTGACGATCCTGGCGCCAGGAAGGGTGGGGTGCGGATTCAATGGGATGGGAACGTCAATAACTTAATGAAAACAGAACAGTATACAGGATGCGCCGGTAACGGGCCTACGCCCGGAGTTGCTCGTACAGCGCCAGGAGACGGGTCTTCATGGTCTCCAGGCTCAAGGGTTCAACTGTCCTCCGCGCCGCCTCGCCCAGTCGGCGGGCGACGTCCGGTTCGAGCAGGCAAGCGAGCTTGACGGCAAAGGCGGTGCTGTCCAGCGCGTCACATACAAAACCATTTTCCCCCTCGCGGAGCAGTTCTGCCGCGCCACTTTTGAGGCTCGTGACGAATGGGAGGCCACACGCCATCGCCTCCAGTGCGACATTGGGGAATGGATCATAGAGCGTTGGAAGGACCACGGCGTCGGCAGCGCCGTAAAAGGGGCGAAGATCTTCTTGCGCGCCCAAAAAGTGGGCTCGTGCGCGCAGGCCGAGTTTGTGCGCCAGCCGCTCGTACCGGCTGGCGTGACGGTCGCGACCGATGACGATCAGATGTGCCGAATCCGGCAGCGCTGCCAACGCGTGCAATGCAAGGTTCAACCCCTTGCGTTCGAAGCCCGAACCGACGAACAGAAATAACGGGGCGTCAGCCGGAATGCCGAGCTTCGCGCGCGTCTCATGGCGATGTATCGTCTGGAGCCGCGGATGATAGTGCTCGGTATCCACTCCGCTGTAGATGACATGCAGCTTCTTTTCGGGCAGACCGAAATGGCGTTGGATGTCCTCTTTGACCATGTTCGAGTTGCAGATGACGGCTTTCAATCGAACCGAGGCAAACAGGCGCCGTTCTGCCGCCAACAGGTAGCGGTGATAGGGATTGATGCGGACACCAAGGCGTGCCAGGGGGCCAAGCACGCGTGTGCGCTGCGCGAGCCACTCGCGATGCACGCCGTCGCCGGCCCGATAGATGTCGCAGCAGGGAATACGCTCGTGAGATTGCACCAAATCGAAATTTGCGTGGGAAAGCTTGGAGCAAACACAGCGTGCAAAGCTCCAGTCCCGCCACAGGCTGCCGAGGAAGAAGGGATTGCAGATGAGCGCGTCGTCTGCGCCCTCCCACTGGCGGGTGACGAGGGTGACCGTCGCCCCGCTCGTTTTGAGTGCATCGAGGGCGCGGGAGACAAAGCGTTCGGCACCGCCGAAGGGCGTATATCGTTGCCGAACTAAGGCGAGACGAAATGGCTTCATGTTGGCAGAGAGGTCCGGGGTGTCTGGGGGGTGCTCGGGACCTTGAAGGTATGCTCGTCGGGTGGATCGCCGTTGTGCTGCCTCCGGGTCCTGCTGCATGGGGCTAACGGCAATGTCCCTTCCTTGATGAGGCGGCAACGTTCCCTATGTTGCGTCCTTCTCAGTAGGATGCCCCCGCGCCACGGAACGGGACATGGGGATGCTCGCGTTTCATGACCCACGAGGATGCCGATATTGGAGGCGCGCTGCCCATTTGTGGAGCGCCGTGAAGACGGACGAGGTCAGCAGCACGTCGCCGATGTGGCGCAGTTTGATCACGAGAACGCGCCGAATCGTCGAAAAATCGATAGCGTCTTCTAACATCTGGAAAATATAATGGAAAATATAAGCGAAATCCGCTCCGGCGGACAACCGATGGGGGAGTGGAGGGAGCACCGCGCCGCTGGCCTACTGGTGTTTCTCTTGTAATTTCAACCCCGTATTTGACACGCAGACACGCTCACGGCATAATCGCGGGTTTCGTTCGGAGGGGTTCCCGAGCGGTCAAAGGGATCAGACTGTAAATCTGACGGCTCTGCCTTCGAAGGTTCGAATCCTTCCCCCTCCACCAGAATTGGGTCGCTAGGCAGGCGCGGCAGGGGATGGCTTTTCGCGGGTGTAGCTCAATGGTAGAGCAGAAGCCTTCCAAGCTTACGACGAGGGTTCGATTCCCTTCACCCGCTCCAGGCAAACGGCAGGTGGGGGCGGTTTTGCCCATGTAGCTCAGTGGTAGAGCACTCCCTTGGTAAGGGAGAGGTCACGTGTTCAATCCACGTCATGGGCACCACGGTGTTTTCGTTGAATGTTAAAGGAAATCAGTCATGGCCAAAGGTAAATTTGAGCGTACGAAGCCGCACGTGAACGTGGGGACGATTGGGCACGTGGACCACGGCAAGACGACCTTGACGGCGGCGATCACCACGATTTTGGCGAAGAAATATGGTGGTGAGGCGAAGAAATATGACGAGATTGACTCGGCGCCGGAAGAGAAGGCGCGCGGGATCACCATCAACACGGCGCACGTGGAATACGAGACCGAGAAGCGCCACTATGCGCACGTGGACTGCCCGGGCCATGCGGACTATGTGAAGAACATGATCACGGGTGCGGCGCAGATGGACGGTGCCATTCTGGTGGTGTCTGCGGCGGACGGGCCGATGCCGCAGACGCGGGAGCACATTCTGCTGGCGCGGCAGGTGGGGGTGCCCTACATCATCGTGTACATGAACAAGGCCGACATGGTGGACGATCCCGAGCTTCTGGAGCTGGTGGAGATGGAAGTTCGGGAGCTGCTGTCCAAGTACGACTTTCCTGGGGATGACACGCCGATCATCGTGGGCAGCGCGCTCAAGGCCCTGGAGGGGGACCAATCCGACATTGGGGAGCCGTCCATTCTCAAGCTGGCGGCGGCCCTGGACTCCTACATTCCCGAGCCGCAGCGTGCCATTGACCAGCCGTTCCTGATGCCGATCGAAGACGTGTTTTCGATTTCCGGGCGCGGCACCGTGGTGACGGGGCGTGTCGAGCGCGGTGTGATCAAGGTGGGTGACGAGATCGAGATCGTGGGATTGCGGCCCACGGCCAAGACCACCTGCACGGGTGTGGAGATGTTCCGCAAGCTGCTCGACCAGGGGCAGGCGGGTGACAACGTGGGTGTGCTGCTGCGCGGCACCAAGCGTGAGGAAGTGGAGCGTGGCCAGGTGCTGGCCAAGCCGGGGACCATCACCCCGCACACCAAGTTCACGGCCGAGATCTACGTGCTTTCGAAGGAAGAAGGGGGGCGTCACACCCCGTTCTTCAACGGCTACCGGCCGCAGTTTTACTTCCGCACCACGGACGTGACCGGTGCGGTGGAGCTGCCGGCGGGGACCGAGATGGTGATGCCGGGCGACAACGTGTCGATCACGGTGAACCTGATTCAGCCGATCGCCATGGAGGAAGGCCTGCGCTTCGCCATCCGCGAGGGCGGCCGCACCGTTGGCGCCGGCGTCGTGGCGAAGATTATCGAGTAAGTGCAAGCCGCGCGGGACCGGCGGCTTTGCCGCGGGCCATGCGCACGCACAGGCCAGTAGCTCAATTGGCAGAGCGGCGGTCTCCAAAACCGCAGGTTGGGGGTTCGAGACCCTCCTGGCCTGCCACCAACAGGCGGTAAGCGGGGCCGAGCCGGCTCTTAAGCATGTGGAACATGGCGGATAAGATCAAGCTTTTCGTGGCGGGCCTGCTGCTCGTGGCAGGGCTCGTGGCCTTCTATGGCCTGGGGGACAAGCCGATGGTGCTGCGCGTGCTCGCGGTACTCGGTGGTGTCGTGTCCGCTGCTGCGGTGGCCTGGTTCAGCGACCCCGGCCGGCAGTTCGCCCAGTTTGCGAAAGAGGCGATCAACGAGACCAAGCGCGTGGTCTGGCCCACCCGCAAGGAAGCCATGCAAACCACCGGCATCGTGTTCGTGTTCGTGGTGCTGATGGCGTTGTTCATTTTCGGCGTGGACTGGGTGCTCGCGTCGATCGTGCAGATGCTGACGAGCCGGGGGGCGTAATGGCCAAGCGCTGGTACGTGGTGCATACCTATTCGGGCTTCGAGAAGAGCGTGCAGCGCGCGCTTCAGGAGCGCATCAAGCGCGAGCACATGGAAGACAAGTTCGGTCAGATCCTGGTGCCGGTCGAAGAGGTGGTCGAGATGAAGGCCGGGCAGAAGGCGATCAGCGAGCGCAAGTTTTTCCCCGGGTACGTGCTCGTGGAAATGGAAATGGATGACCAAACCTGGCACCTGGTGAAAAGCGTGCCCAAGGTCACCGGTTTCGTGGGCGGTTCGGCGGCCAAACCCACCCCGATCAGCGAGAAGGAAGTCCAGGCTCTGATGCAGCAGATCCAGGAGGGCGTGGAGAAGCCCAAGCCCAAGGTCTTGTTCGAAGTGGGCGAGGCGGTGCGCGTGACGGAGGGGCCTTTCAACGACTTCCATGGCACCGTCGAAGAGGTCAACTACGACAAGAGCAAGCTGCGCGTTTCGGTGCTGATCTTCGGCCGCTCGACGCCGGTGGAGCTGGATTTCAGCCAGGTCGAGAAGGCGTAAGGGTTTCAGGGTGCGCCGCGCACCCCAATCGCGGCAAGAGGAGCGCCAGTAGGCAACGACCGCGCGTTATGACTCACACAGCATAAGGAAGCCATCATGGCGAAGAAAATCGTCGGCTACATCAAGCTGCAAGTGCCGGCGGGCAAGGCCAATCCCTCGCCCCCCATCGGCCCCGCGCTCGGCCAGCGCGGTCTCAACATCATGGAGTTCTGTAAAGCCTTCAATGCCCAGACCCAGGGCCTGGAGCCCGGCCTGCCGGTGCCGGTGGTGATCACCGCCTACGCCGACAAGAGCTTCACCTTCGTGATGAAGACACCGCCGGCGACGGTGCTGATCAAGAAGGCGGCCAAGGTGGAGAAGGGCTCGCCCAAGCCCCATACCGACAAGGTCGGCAAGATCACCCGCGCGCAGGCGGAAGAAATCGCCAGGACCAAGATGCCGGACCTCACTGCGGCGGACATGGAGGCGGCGGTGCGCACCATTGCCGGCAGCGCCCGCAGCATGGGTGTGGAAGTGGAGGGTCTGTAATCATGGCCAAGTCCAAACGTATGAAGGCGCTGGCGGCGAAGGTGGACCGCGCCAAGCTCTATCCCGTGGATGAGGCGCTCAGGCTGGTGAAGGAAACCGCTGCGGCGAAATTCAACGAATCGGTGGATGTGGCGATCAATCTGGGCGTGGATGCGCGCAAGTCGGACCAGTTGGTGCGTGGCTCTATCGTGCTCCCCAAGGGGACCGGCAAGACCGTGCGCGTCGCGGTATTTGCGCAGGGCGCGGCGGCCGAGGCGGCCAGGGCGGCGGGCGCCGACGTGGTCGGCTTCGACGATCTCGCCGCCCAGGTCAAGGAAGGCAAGCTGGACTTCGATGTGGTGATCGCCACCCCAGACGCGATGAAAGTGGTGGGTCAGCTCGGCCAGATTCTCGGTCCGCGCGGCCTGATGCCGAACCCCAAGGTGGGGACCGTCACGCCGAATGTTGCGGAAGCCGTGAAGAACGCCAAGGCTGGCCAGGTGCAGTACCGCACCGACAAGGCGGGCATCGTGCAGTGTAGCATTGGCCGTGCCTCGTTTTCGGCCGAGGACCTCAAAGCCAACATGCTGGCGCTGGTGGAGGCCCTCAACAAGGCCAAGCCCGCCGCGCAGAAGGGCGTGTATTTGAAGAAGATTTCCGTGTCCAGCACGATGGGGGTGGGGATCCGCGTGGACCAAAGCTCGCTGACGACGGCGGGCACGTAAAGACTTTGGGCCTGGTCACTTGGCCGATCGCCGCATCGTCGGCGGTTACCGAGCGCAACTCCGGTAACCGACGGCGGTGGGCGGTCGGTGCAAGTGCCTGGGGTTATCAAAGACCGTAGGCGCCCGCAAGGGCTTAATCACGGTGGGTGGCGTCGAGTGTCTGCAGGGCTCGCTGCCGCAAACCGCAACCTACGCAGATGGCGTACCCAAGACAGGATGCGTGTGCTGACACCGTTCTCCTGGCGACAGGTCGCCGATTCGCAACCGAGCAATCGGTTGTATTCGACGTAAGGAGGTAAGACCGTGGCTCTCAACTTGGAGAGGAAGCAGGAGATCGTGGCCGAGGTGGCCGCCCAGGTGGCGAACGCCCAGGCCATCATCCTTGCGGAATACCGCGGCCTGGAAGCCGGTGACATGACCGAACTGCGCGCGAAAGCGCGTGGCGCGGGGGTGTACTTCCGCGTGCTCAAGAATACCCTGGCACGGCGTGCCGTTGCGGATACCCCATTTGCTCCGCTCGCTGAGAAGATGAGGGGGCCGCTCGCGTTTGCGATTTCCGCGGACCCGGTCGCCGCAGCCAAGGTGTTGAGTGAGTTTGCCAAAGGTAGAGAAACCTTCGTGATCACGGGCGGCGCCATGCCCAACGTGGTCATGGACGCCAAGGCGGTGGGGCAACTCGCCACCATGCCGTCGCGCGAGGAACTCATCGCCAAGCTCATGGGCACCATGCAGGCGCCGGTGGCACAGTTCGTGCGGACGCTCAACGAAGTACCGGGGCGTTTCGTGCGCACGCTTGCCGCGTATCGCGACAAGCGTCAGGCCGCTTGATCAACCGAACCCACTACGATTTGTCTCAGGAGAACATCAATCATGGCAATTTCCAAAGCTGAAGTGTTGGACGCCATCGCCAACATGTCCGTGCTCGAACTGTCCGAGCTGATCAAAGAGATGGAAGAAAAATTCGGTGTCTCCGCCGCTGCGACCGCGGTGGCGGTGGCGGCGGCGCCGGCTGCTGCCGGCGCCGCGCCAGCCGCTGAAGAAAAAACCGAGTTCACCGTGATGCTGACCGCCGCTGGCGAGAAGAAAGTCGAGGTGATCAAGGTGGTCCGTGCGATCACTGGCCTGGGACTGAAAGAAGCCAAGGACCTGGTCGATGGCGCGCCGAAACCCGTCAAGGAAGGCATCTCCAAGGCCGACGCCGAGGCAATCGTGAAGCAGCTCACGGAAGCCGGCGCGACTTGCGAAATCAAGTAAACGCGCGACGGTGCGATCCGGCTGGCAGCCCGAAACGGGCTGCCAGCCTTTTGGCGCTGGAGGGACTGAATTCAGAACCGAGCCGTCTGCTGGCGGCTCGCTTGTGATTTTAGTCGGGACGCGGTCGAACTCGCTCACCCCGTCCGTTTATTTCACTCCTGAGCCGGAGACACAATGACCTACTCTTTCGCCGAGAAGAAACGCATCCGCAAAAGCTTCGCCAAGCGCGCCAGCGTGCTGGACGTGCCTTACTTGCTGGCGACGCAGATCGAGTCCTACCGTGGCTTCCTGCAGGAAGACGTGCCGCCGGCCGAGCGCAAGCCGGAAGGCCTGCAAGCGGCGTTCTTGTCGATTTTCCCCATCGTGTCCCACTCGGGCAATGCGCGCTTGGAATATGTCAGTTACTCGCTCGGCGAGCCGCCCTTCGACATGGTGGAGTGCCAGCAGCGCGGCTTGACCTACGCGGCACCGCTGCGTGTCAAAGTGCGCCTGGTGATCATGGACAAGGAGGCCTCCAAGCCGACCATCAAGGAAGCGAAGGAGCAGGAAGTCTACATGGGCGAGATCCCGCTCATGACCAACAATGGCTCCTTCATCATCAACGGCACCGAGCGCGTGATCGTCTCCCAGCTGCACCGCTCGCCCGGCGTGTTTTTCGAGCACGATCGGGGCAAGACCCATTCCTCGGGCAAGCTGCTGTTCTCCGGTCGCATCATTCCCTACCGGGGGTCCTGGCTCGACTTCGAGTTCGACCCGAAGGACTACCTCTACTTCCGCGTCGACCGTCGCCGCAAGATGCCGGTGACGATCCTGCTCAAGGCGCTGGGCTACACGCCGGAGCAGATCCTGCAGATGTTCTTCCAGTTCGACACCTTCCACCTGAGCAAGAAGGGCATCGAATTCACGCTGGTGCCGGAGCGTCTGCGCGGTGAAGTCGCCCGTTTCGACATCGTTGCCAAAGGCAAGGTGATCGTTCCGAAGGACAAGCGTATCACCGTCAAGCACATCCGCGAGATGGACGCGGCGGGCCTGAAAAAGATCGTGGTGGAACCCGATTTCCTCATCGGGCGCACGCTGGCCCACAATGTCGTGGCCAAGGACACGGGTGAAATTCTGGCCGCCGCCAATGACGAGCTGACCGAGGGGCTGCTCGAAAAACTGATCGCTGCGGGGGTGGACACGATCCAGACCCTCTATACCAACGACCTGGATCAGGGGCCCTACATTTCCCAGACCTTGCGCATCGATGAGACCGCCGACCAGATGGCGGCTAAGGTGGCGATCTACCGCATGATGCGGCCGGGCGAACCGCCCACCGAGGACGCGGTGGAGGCATTGTTCAACCGGCTGTTCTTCGCCCCCGAGAGCTACGATCTGTCCAAGGTCGGCCGCATGAAATTCAATCGCCGCGTCGGCAACCCGGAGCTGACCGGCCCCGGCACGCTTACCCCCGAGGACATCGTCAGGGTGATCCAGATCCTGGTGGAGCTGCGCAACGGGCGTGGCGAGATCGACGACATCGACCATCTCGGCAACCGCCGTGTGCGCTCCGTGGGTGAGCTGGCGGAAAACCAGTTCCGTGCCGGGCTGGTGCGTGTGGAACGGGCGGTGAAGGAACGTCTTTCGCAGGCGGAATCGGAAAATCTCATGCCCCACGACCTCATCAACGCCAAGCCGGTGTCAGGCGCGGTCAAGGAGTTCTTTGGCTCCTCGCAACTGTCCCAGTTCATGGACCAGACCAACCCGCTGTCCGAGATCACCCACAAACGCCGCGTATCGGCCCTGGGGCCGGGCGGCCTCACGCGGGAACGTGCCGGCTTCGAGGTGCGCGACGTGCATCCGACCCACTATGGTCGCGTCTGCCCGATCGAGACTCCCGAGGGCCCGAACATCGGCCTGATCAACTCCTTGGCCCTGTATGCGCGTACCAACGAATACGGCTTCCTGGAGACGCCGTATCGCAAGGTGGTGAATGGCAAGGTCACCGACGAGATCGAATATCTATCCGCGATCGAGGAGTGGCAGTACGTGATCGCCCAGGCGAATGCCGAGCTGGACAAGCAGGGCCGGTTCAAGGAAGAGTTCGTCTCCTGCCGCCATGTCAACGAATTCACCATGGCACCGCGTGAGAAGGTGCAATACATGGACGTGGCGCCGGCGCAGATCGTATCAGTGGCGGCTTCGCTGATTCCCTTCCTCGAGCACGATGACGCCAACCGCGCGCTGATGGGCTCCAACATGCAGCGCCAGGCGGTGCCTTGTCTTCGTCCCGAGAAGCCCCTGGTGGGCACCGGCATCGAACGCACCGCAGCAGTGGATTCCGGCACGGTGGTGACAGCGCGGCGCGGCGGTGTGGTCGATTACGTGGATGCATCCCGTATCGTGGTCAAGGTCAATGACGACGAGACCGCGGCCGGCGAGGTCGGCGTGGACATCTACACGTTGGTGAAATTCACGCGCTCCAACCAGAACACCAACATCAACCAGCGGCCGCTGGTGAAGGTGGGCGACCAGATCGCCCGCGGCGACGTGATCGCCGACGGCGCCTCCACCGACACGGGCGAACTCGCGCTGGGGCAGAACATGCTGGTGGCCTTCATGCCCTGGAACGGCTACAACTTCGAGGACTCCATCCTCATCAACGAGCGCGTCGTCGCGGAAGACCGCTATACCTCGATTCACATCGAGGAGCTGTCCGTCGTCGCACGTGACACCAAGCTGGGGCCGGAGGAGATCACCCGGGACATCCCCAACCTGTCGGAACGCATGGCGGCGCGGCTGGATGAATCGGGCATCGTCTACATCGGGGCCGAGGTCGAGGCGGGCGACGTGCTGGTGGGCAAGGTCACGCCCAAGGGCGAAACGCAGCTGACGCCGGAAGAAAAGCTGCTGCGTGCGATCTTCGGTGAGAAGGCGTCCGACGTGAAAGACACCAGTCTGCGGGTTCCCTCCGGCATGTCCGGCACGGTGATCAACGTCCAGGTATTCACCCGCGAGGGCATCGAGCGCGACAAGCGCGCGGCACAGATCATCGACGACATGCTGGGCGCCTACAAGAAAGACCTCGCCGACCGCATGCGCATCGTGGAAGACGACACCTTCGGTCGCATCGAACGTCTGCTGATCGGCAAGACCGCCAACGGCGGACCGAAGAAGCTCGCCAAGGGCACCAAGATCACCAAGAGCTATCTGTCGGAGATCGACCGCTATGACTGGTTCGACATCCGTCTGGCGAACGAGGAGGCCGCGGCGCAGCTCGAGATGCTGAAGGAAAGCCTCGAGGCCAAGCGCAGGGAATTTGACCAGATGTTCGCCGAGAAGAAGAAAAAGCTCACCAGCGGCGACGAACTGCCCCCGGGCGTGCAGAAGATGGTCAAGGTGTATCTGGCGGTGAAGCGGCGCCTGCAGCCTGGCGACAAGATGGCCGGCCGTCACGGCAACAAGGGTGTGATCTCCAAGATCGTGCCGGTGGAAGACATGCCGTACATGGAAGACGGCACGCCGGTGGACATCGTGCTCAATCCGCTCGGCGTGCCGTCGCGGATGAATGTCGGGCAGATTCTCGAGACCCACCTTGGCTGGGCGGCGAAAGGGCTGGGCCAGCAGATCGCCAAGATGCTGGAAGATGCGCAGAACCTCACCGTGGCGCAGCTGCGCAAATATCTGAACAAGATCTACAACCGTACGGGCAAGCCAGAGGACCTGGACAGTCTCTCCGACAAGGAAATCGTCGAACTGGCAGTCAACCTCACCCACGGTGTGCCATTCGCCTCGCCGGTGTTCGACGGTGCCACCGAAGAGGAGATCAAGGACATGCTGGAGCTGGCGGGGCTGCCCAGGTCCGGGCAGATCACCCTGTACGACGGCCGTACCGGAGAGCCCTTCGAGCGCCCGGTGACGGTGGGCTACATGCACGTGATGAAGCTACACCACCTGGTGGATGACAAGATGCATGCGCGCTCCACCGGCCCCTACAGCCTGGTGACGCAGCAGCCCCTTGGTGGCAAGGCGCAGTTCGGTGGCCAGCGTTTCGGGGAGATGGAAGTGTGGGCGCTGGAAGCCTACGGTGCCGCCTATACGCTGCAGGAGATGCTCACGGTGAAGTCGGACGACGTCACCGGCCGGACCAAGGTGTACGAAAACATCGTCAAGGGCGACCACAAGATCGATGCCGGCATGCCGGAATCCTTCAACGTACTGGTCAAGGAAATCCGTTCCCTGGCGATCGACATCGATCTGGAGCGCGAGTAAACGGCACGGTGCTGGCCGGCAGCAGACCGGCGAAAGACGGCTAGCGGTATAAACGGCGGGCGAGACGCTCACGGAGGAAACATGAAAGCACTGCTCGATTTGTTCAAACAGGTCACTCAGGAAGAAGAGTTCGACGCGATCAAGATCGCCTTGGCCTCGCCGGACAAGATTCGTTCCTGGTCCTATGGCGAGGTGAAAAAGCCGGAGACCATCAACTACCGTACCTTCAAGCCGGAGCGGGACGGGCTGTTCTGCGCCAAGATCTTCGGCCCGGTGAAGGACTACGAATGCCTGTGCGGCAAGTATAAGCGGCTGAAGCACCGCGGTGTGATCTGCGAGAAATGCGGCGTCGAGGTGACCCTGTCGAAGGTACGTCGTGAGCGCATGGCGCACATCGAGCTGGCTAGCCCTGTGGCCCACATCTGGTTCCTCAAGTCGCTGCCCTCGCGACTGGGCATGGTGTTGGACCTTGCGCTGCGGGACATCGAGCGCGTCCTGTATTTCGAGGCCTACGTGGTCGTAGATCCGGGCATGACCCCGTTGCGCGCCGGGCAGTTGCTCTCCGAGGACGACTACCTCGCCAAGGTCGAAGAGTACGGCGACGAATTCAAGGCGGCGATGGGTGCCGAGGGTGTGCGCGATCTGCTGCGTGCCCTGGATCTCAACGCGGAGATCGACAAGCTGCGTGCCGAACTGGCGGCGACCACCTCCGATTCCAAAATCAAGAAAATCGCCAAGCGCCTCAAGGTCCTGGAGGCGTTCCAGCGTTCCGGTGTGCGCCCCGAGTGGATGATCCTCGAGGTGCTGCCGGTGCTGCCTCCCGAGCTGCGCCCGCTGGTGCCGCTGGATGGCGGCCGCTTTGCGACCTCTGACCTCAATGACCTGTACCGGCGTGTCATCAATCGCAACAACCGTTTGAAGCGCCTGCTGGAATTGAAAGCGCCGGAAATCATCGTGCGCAACGAGAAGCGCATGCTGCAGGAGGCGGTGGATTCGCTGCTCGACAATGGCCGTCGCGGCAAGGCCATGACCGGCGCCAACAAGCGCCCGCTGAAATCGCTCGCCGACATGATCAAGGGCAAGGGCGGGCGCTTCCGCCAGAACCTGCTGGGCAAGCGCGTCGACTATTCCGGCCGCTCGGTGATCGTGGTGGGTCCGCAGCTCAAGCTGCACCAGTGCGGCCTGCCGAAGAAAATGGCGCTCGAGTTGTTCAAGCCTTTCATTTTCCACAAGCTGGAGGTGCTGGGCTTGGCCACCACCATCAAGGCGGCCAAGCGCATGGTGGAGCAGGAAACCCCGGAAGTGTGGGATATCCTCGAAGAAGTCATCCGCGAGCATCCGGTGCTGCTAAACCGCGCGCCGACCCTGCACCGTCTGGGTATCCAGGCGTTCGAGCCGGTGCTCATCGAGGGCAAGGCGATCCAGTTGCACCCCCTGGTCTGTGCCGCGTTCAATGCCGACTTCGACGGTGACCAGATGGCGGTGCACGTGCCGCTGTCCCTGGAAGCGCAGATGGAAGCCCGCACCCTGATGCTGTCCTCCAACAATGTGCTCTCACCGGCCAACGGCGATCCCATCATCGTGCCGTCCCAGGACATCGTGCTTGGCCTGTACTACATGACCCGGGAGCGCGTGAACGCGCGCGGCGAGGGCAGCATCTTTGCCGACGTGGCCGAAGCCTCGCGCGCCTATGAGTCGCGCCAGGTGGACCTGCATGCGCGCGTGCAGGTCCGCATCAAGGAATACGAGATCGATGCCGATGGCGAGAAGCGCGAGAAGGTCACGCGATACAGCACCACCGTTGGACGTGCCCTGCTGTCGGAGATTCTGCCCCCCGGCCTGCCCTTCGAGCTGGTCAACAAGCCGCTCAAGAAGAAGGAAATCTCCAAGCTGATCAATGCGAGCTTCCGGCGTGTCGGTCTGCGCGAGACGGTCATCCTCGCCGACAAGCTGATGTATACGGGCTTCTCCTTTGCCGCCCGTGCCGGCATTTCCTTCTGCGTCGACGACATGCTGATTCCGAGCGAAAAGCAGGCCATCATCGCCGCCGCCGAGGAAGAGGTGAAGGAAATCGAGCGCCAGTACGCCTCCGGCCTGGTGACCCAGGGCGAGCGCTACAACAAGGTGGTGGATATCTGGTCACGGGCCGGCGATGTGGTGGCCAAGGCGATGATGGATCAGCTCGGTTCGGAAGAGGTGGTGGACCGAGAAGGCAAGAAGGTCAAGCAGGAATCCTTCAACTCCATCTATATGATGGCCGACTCCGGTGCCCGTGGCTCCGCCGCCCAGATCCGGCAGCTGGCGGGCATGCGCGGCCTGATGGCGAAGCCGGACGGCTCCATCATCGAGACGCCGATCACGGCGAACTTCCGTGAAGGCCTGAACGTGCTGCAGTACTTCATTTCGACCCACGGGGCCCGCAAGGGTCTGGCCGACACCGCGCTCAAGACGGCGAACTCTGGCTACCTGACCCGGCGCCTGGTGGACGTGACACAGGATCTGGTGGTGACCGAGTACGATTGTGGGACCACCAACGGCGTGTCGATGAAGGCGCTGATCGAGGGGGGTGAGGTGGTGGAGCCCCTGCGCGAGCGCATCCTCGGTCGGGTCGCGGCGGTGGACGTGCTGATGCCGGACACTGGCACCGTGCTGTTCCCGGCCGGTACCCTGCTGAATGAGGATGCGGTGGACGCGATCGAGGCCGCCGGCATCGACGAGGTCAAGGTGCGCACGCCGCTGACCTGCGAGACCCGCTATGGCCTGTGCGCCCAGTGCTACGGCCGCGATCTCGCGCGCGGCTCGCTGGTGAATGTCGGCGAAGCGGTGGGGGTCATCGCGGCGCAGTCCATCGGCGAGCCGGGCACCCAGCTCACCATGCGTACCTTCCACATCGGCGGTGCCGCCTCTCGTGCCGCGGTGGCGAGCCAGATCGAGGTGAAATCCAACGGCACCGTGCGTTTCGGCCCGACCATGCGCTACGTCACCAATGCCCGTGGCGAGCAGGTGGTGATCTCCCGTACTGGGGAAATCGTGATTCAGGACGACGCCGGCCGCGAACGCGAGCGCCACAAGGTGCCCTATGGCGCGACCCTGAACGTCGTCGATGGCAATACCGTCAAGGCGGGCAAGGTCGTGGCCACCTGGGACCCGCACACCCGCCCCATCATCACCGAGTACTCCGGCAAGATCCATTTCGAAAACGTGGAAGAAGGGGTGACCGTCGCCAAGCAGATCGACGAGGTCACCGGCCTGTCGACGCTGGTGGTGATCGATCCCAAGCGTCGCGGCACGTCCTCCACCAAGGGTTTGCGCCCGCAGGTGAAACTGCTGGATGAGGCCGGCAGGGAGGTGAAGCTCGCGGGCTCGGACACGCCGGTGAACATCGGCTTTCCGGTGGGGGCCATCATCACCGTCAAGGACGGGCAGGACGTGGCGGTGGGCGAGGTGCTGGCGCGCATCCCGCAGGAAACCTCCAAGACCCGCGACATCACCGGCGGTCTGCCGCGGGTGGCGGAGCTGTTCGAAGCGCGCTCGCCCAAGGATGCCGGCATGCTGGCGGAGGTCACGGGGACGGTGTCCTTCGGCAAGGACACCAAGGGCAAGCAGCGCCTGATCATCACCGACCTGGACGGCGTGGCCCATGAGTACCTGATTCCGAAGGACAAGCACGTCACCGTGCACGACGGTCAGGTGGTGAACAAGGGCGAGACCATTGTCGACGGTCCGGCCGACCCACACGACATCCTGCGACTCCTGGGTGTGGAGGCGCTGGCCCGTTACATCACCGACGAGGTGCAGGACGTCTACCGCCTGCAGGGGGTGCGCATCAACGACAAGCACATCGAGGTGATCGTGCGCCAGATGCTGCGCCGCGTGCAAGTCGTCGATCCGGGCGACACCCGCTTCATTCCCGGCGAGCAGGTGGAGCGTGCCGAGCTGTTGGAGGAGAACGACCGCATGGCCGCCGAAGGCAAGCAGCCGGCCACCTACGAGCACATGCTGCTCGGCATCACCAAGGCCTCGTTGTCGACCGACTCCTTCATTTCCGCGGCTTCGTTCCAGGAAACCACCCGGGTGCTCACGGAAGCGGCGATCATGGGCAAGCGCGACGACCTGCGTGGGCTCAAGGAGAACGTCATCGTCGGCCGCCTCATTCCGGCCGGTACCGGCCTTGCCTACCACCGCAACCGCAAGCGCCAGAAGCTCGGCCTGGATGCCGCTACCGGCTCCACCGACATCGAGCTCGTGGAAGAAGCGGGCAGCGGCTCGGGCGAGGAGGAGGTGGCCTGAGGCGGCCGGGCGTGGCCCGGGCGTCCCCGGTCGCCGTGCCCCTCAGCCTTCTTGACAGGGGTCCATTAACCCCATAAAATTACCCGTCTTTTTCCACAGGCCCGGAATAGAAACCGCGCTTCGGCGCGGCGCGGGCAACGGATGAATCGGAAGCGGGACGGCGCGGACAGCGCGCCGTCCCGTCGTTTTTAGCTAAAGGAACGCTATGCCAACAATCAACCAGCTGGTGCGCAAGGGGCGTCGATCGCCGACCGTGAAGACCAAGGTGCCGGCGCTGGCGAGCTGCCCCCAAAAACGGGGCGTGTGCACCCGCGTCTACACCACTACGCCGAAGAAGCCGAACTCCGCGCTGCGGAAGGTGGCCAAGGTCAGGCTGACCAACGGCTTCGAGGTGATCAGCTACATCGGTGGCGAGGGGCACAACCTGCAGGAGCACTCCGTGGTGCTGATCCGCGGCGGCCGCGTCAAGGACTTGCCCGGGGTGCGCTACCACATCGTGCGCGGCAGCTTGGACACCACCGGCGTGAAAGACCGCAAGCAGGGACGCTCCAAGTACGGCGCGAAGCGTCCCAAAGCGGCCTAATTTCGAGATCGATGACAGACCGAGGTACGTCATGCCCCGTCGTAGAGAAGTTCCCAAACGCGAGATTCTGCCGGATCCGAAATTCGGCAATGTCGAGGTGGCCAAATTCGTCAACGTGCTGATGACGCGCGGCAAGAAATCCGTGGCCGAGCGCATCATGTACGGTGCCCTGGAGCAGGTGGCGAAGAAGACCGGCAAGGATGCGGTCGAGGTCTTCAATCAGGCCTTGGCCAACGCCCGTCCGCTGGTCGAAGTGAAAAGCCGGCGGGTCGGTGGCGCCAACTATCAGGTGCCGGTGGAAGTGCGTCCGGCGCGCCGCATGGCACTGGCGATGCGCTGGCTGCGCGATGCCGCCCGAAAGCGCAGCGAGAAATCCATGGGGCAGCGCCTCGCCAACGAATTGATTGAGGCATCCGAAGGACGCGGCGGTGCGGTGAAGAAGCGCGAGGAGGTGCATCGCATGGCGGAAGCGAACAAGGCGTTCTCGCATTTCCGTTTCTAAGGGCGATTCTATCCACGCAAAGAGGCAAAGTACGCGAAGCCCTGCAAGGACGTTGAGCGCTTTGCGACTGCTGCGCTGATGAATTTAAGGCGAGTTTAAAGTGGCACGTAAAACCCCCATCGAACGATATCGCAACATCGGTATTTCGGCGCACATCGACGCCGGCAAGACCACGACCACCGAGCGCATCCTGTTTTATACCGGTGTCTCTCACAAGATCGGTGAGGTGCACGACGGTGCCGCCACCATGGACTGGATGGAGCAGGAACGGGAACGCGGTATCACCATCACCTCCGCGGCGACGACCTGCTTCTGGAAGGGTATGGATGCCAATTACCCGGAGCACCGGATCAACATCATCGACACGCCGGGCCACGTGGATTTCACCATCGAGGTGGAGCGCTCCATGCGCGTGCTGGATGGTGCCTGCATGGTGTATTGCGCCGTCGGCGGGGTGCAGCCGCAATCCGAGACCGTGTGGCGTCAGGCCAACAAATACAAAGTGCCGCGCCTGGCCTTCGTGAACAAGATGGACCGCACCGGCGCGAACTTCTTCCGCGTGGAAGAGCAGATGCGCAGCCGCCTCAAGGCCAACCCGGTGCCGATCCAGGTGCCCATCGGCGCCGAGGACAATTTCAAGGGTGTGGTCGACCTGATCCGCATGAAGGCCATCATTTGGGACGAGGCCTCGCAAGGCATGAAATATGAGCTGCAGGACATCCCGCCCGAGCTGCTCGACACCTGCAAAAAGTGGCGCGAAAAGATGGTGGAGTCCGCCGCCGAGGCGTCCGAGGAATTGATGAACAAGTATCTCGAGGAAGGCGATCTGTCCGTCGCCGACATCAAGGCAGGCCTGCGTGCGCGCACCATCGCCTCTGAAATCGTGCCGATGCTGTGCGGCTCTGCATTCAAGAACAAGGGTGTGCAGGCCATGCTCGACGCCGTGATCGACTTCATGCCGTCGCCGGTGGACATTCCGCCGGTCGCCGGGGAGCTCGACACTGGTGAGGTGGCGCATCGCAAGGCATCGGATGACGAGCCGTTTGCGGCGCTCGCCTTCAAGATCATGTCCGACCCGTACGTGGGGCAACTCACCTTTTTCCGCGTGTACTCCGGGGTGGTGACGTCGGGCGACACCATTTACAACCCGGTGAAGCAGCGCCGGGAGCGCATTGGCCGCATCCTGCAGATGCACGCCAACCAGCGCGAGGAAATCAAGGAAGTGCGCGCGGGCGACATCGCTGCGGCGGTGGGGCTGAAGGAAGCGACCACGGGGGATACCCTGTGCGATCCGGAAAAACCCATCGTTCTCGAGCGCATGGAGTTCCCGGAGCCGGTGATCCATGTCGCCGTCGAGCCCAAGACCAAGGCGGACCAGGAAAAGATGGGCATTGCTCTCAATCGTCTGGCGCAGGAGGATCCCTCCTTCCGCGTCCGCACCGATGAAGAATCCGGCCAGACCATCATCTCTGGCATGGGTGAGCTGCACCTGGAAATCATCGTGGACCGGATGAAGCGCGAATTTGGCGTCGAAGCCAACGTGGGCGCACCCCAGGTCGCCTACCGGGAGACGATCCGCCAACCCGTGGAGGTAGAGGGGAAGTACATCAAGCAATCGGGAGGCAAGGGCCAATACGGTCATGTGGTGATCAAGCTGGAGCCGATGGGCGAGGGCGGCGGCTATGAATTCGTCGATGAGATCAAGGGCGGCGTGATTCCGCGCGAATTCATTCCCTCCGTGGACAAAGGCATTCGCGACACCATGAAGAGCGGCGTGCTCGCAGGCTTTCCGGTGGTGGACGTGAGGGTGCGTCTGGTGTTCGGTTCCTACCATGACGTGGACTCCAGCCAGATCGCGTTCGAAATGGCGGCCTCGATGGCCTTCAAGGACGGCATGCGCAAGGCCAACCCGGTGCTGCTCGAGCCGATGATGGCCGTGGAAGTCGAAACCCCGGAAGACTACATGGGTGACGTGATGGGCGACCTCAACCGCCGTCGTGGCATCATCCAGGGCATGGACGACATTCCCACCGGCAAGGTCATCAAGGCCGAGGTGCCGCTCAAGGAGATGTTCGGGTATTCGACCGACCTGCGTTCCATGACCCAGGGCCGCGCAACCTACTCCATGGAATTCAAGCACTACGCTGAAGCGCCGCGGAACATCGCGGACGAAGTGATCAATAAGAAATAGTCTTCATCTTTAATCGAAGGAAATCAGTCATGGCCAAAGGTAAATTTGAGCGTACGAAGCCGCACGTGAACGTGGGGACGATTGGGCACGTGGACCACGGCAAGACGACCTTGACGGCGGCGATCACCACGATTTTGGCGAAGAAATATGGTGGTGAGGCGAAGAAATATGACGAGATTGACTCGGCGCCGGAAGAGAAGGCGCGCGGGATCACCATCAACACGGCGCACGTGGAATACGAGACCGAGAAGCGCCACTATGCGCACGTGGACTGCCCGGGCCATGCGGACTATGTGAAGAACATGATCACGGGTGCGGCGCAGATGGACGGTGCCATTCTGGTGGTGTCTGCGGCGGACGGGCCGATGCCGCAGACGCGGGAGCACATTCTGCTGGCGCGGCAGGTGGGGGTGCCCTACATCATCGTGTACATGAACAAGGCCGACATGGTGGACGATCCCGAGCTTCTGGAGCTGGTGGAGATGGAAGTTCGGGAGCTGCTGTCCAAGTACGACTTTCCTGGGGATGACACGCCGATCATCGTGGGCAGCGCGCTCAAGGCCCTGGAGGGGGACCAATCCGACATTGGGGAGCCGTCCATTCTCAAGCTGGCGGCGGCCCTGGACTCCTACATTCCCGAGCCGCAGCGTGCCATTGACCAGCCGTTCCTGATGCCGATCGAAGACGTGTTTTCGATTTCCGGGCGCGGCACCGTGGTGACGGGGCGTGTCGAGCGCGGTGTGATCAAGGTGGGTGACGAGATCGAGATCGTGGGATTGCGGCCCACGGCCAAGACCACCTGCACGGGTGTGGAGATGTTCCGCAAGCTGCTCGACCAGGGGCAGGCGGGTGACAACGTGGGTGTGCTGCTGCGCGGCACCAAGCGTGAGGAAGTGGAGCGTGGCCAGGTGCTGGCCAAGCCGGGGACCATCACCCCGCACACCAAGTTCACGGCCGAGATCTACGTGCTTTCGAAGGAAGAAGGGGGGCGTCACACCCCGTTCTTCAACGGCTACCGGCCGCAGTTTTACTTCCGCACCACGGACGTGACCGGTGCGGTGGAGCTGCCGGCGGGGACCGAGATGGTGATGCCGGGCGACAACGTGTCGATCACGGTGAACCTGATTCAGCCGATCGCCATGGAGGAAGGCCTGCGCTTCGCCATCCGCGAGGGCGGCCGCACCGTTGGCGCCGGCGTCGTGGCGAAGATTATCGAGTAAACCGGCAGCGGCCGTGTGCCGGTCCGGCAAAGGAAAATAGATGCAGAGTCAAAAAATTCGCATTCGACTCAAGGCGTTCGACTACCGTCTCATCGACCAGTCGGCGCTGGAGATCGTGGAGACCGCGAAGCGCACCGGCGCGGTGGTCAAGGGTCCCGTGCCCCTGCCCACGCGCATCGAGCGCTTCGACATTCTGCGTTCGCCCCATGTCAACAAGACTTCGCGTGATCAGTTTGAGATTCGGACCCATCTGAGATTGATGGACATCATCGATCCGACGGACAAGACCGTCGACGCATTGATGAAGCTCGACCTGCCCGCGGGCGTGGACGTCGAAATCAAGTTGTGAGCGGGGGGCAACGCCCCCATGAACACTGGCCGGTCAACTGTAACCGGCGAGCTGAGAAGGAAACGAGAACATGAGCCTTGGACTTGTCGGTCGCAAGATTGGCATGACCCGCTTCTTCACCGATGACGGCGTGGCCGTTCCGGTGACGGTGGTGGACGTGTCCAACAACCGCGTGACTCAAATCAAGACGCCGCAGACCGATGGCTATGCTGCGGTACAGGTGACCTTCGGCAAGCGCCGCCCCTCCCGTGTCACCAAGCCGCTCGCCGGCCATGTGGCCAAGGCGGGCGTGGAGGCTGGGAGCATCACCCGCGAGTTTCGGATTGCCGAAGATCAGGTGGCCAATTTCAGCCTGGGCAAGCAGATTGGGGTGGACCTGTTCCAGGTCGGGCAGCGGGTGGACGTCACGGGCGTGACCCAGGGCAAGGGCTTCGCCGGCGCCATCAAGCGCCATAACTTTTCCTCCAACCGCGCAAGCCACGGCAATTCGGTCTCCCACAACAAACCGGGCTCGATCGGGCAGGCGCAGGATCCGGGCCGTGTGTTCCCGGGCAAGCGCATGCCGGGGCACATGGGCGCGGTGCGGCGTACGGTTCAGAACCTGGAGATCGTGCGCATCGACGCCGAACGCCAGCTGTTGATGCTGAAGGGCGCGGTGCCGGGCTCCAAGGGCGGCGACGTGGTGGTGCGTCCCAGCGTGAAGGCAGGTGCGTGATGGAACTGAAACTCATCAATGAACAGGGGACGCAGGTTTCCAGCCTGCAGGCCTCCGACACGACCTTCGGGCGTGAATACAACGAGGCCCTGGTGCATCAGGTGGTGACCTCGTATCTGGCCAATGCCCGGACCGGTACCCGCGCGCAAAAGGACCGTTCCGCGGTGAAGCACAGCACGCGCAAGCCGTGGCGGCAGAAGGGGACCGGCCGTGCCCGCGCCGGCATGAGCTCGAGCCCCCTGTGGCGCGGCGGCGGCAAGATCTTCCCAAACAGCCCGGACGAGAACTTCAGCCAGAAGATCAACAAGAAGATGTATCGCGCCAGCATGCAGGCGATCCTGTCCGAATTGGCGCGCCAGGGACGCCTGGCCGTGATCGACGATCTCAAGGTCGATGCGCCGAAAACCAAACTGCTGGCCCAGAAGATCAAGGGCATGGGTTTCGACAAGGTGATGGTCGTGACCGACAGCATCGACGACAACCTTTATCTGTCGTCGCGCAACCTGGCCAACGTCCTGGTGGTGGAGGCGCAACACGCCGACCCGTATAACCTGGTGCGTTATCCCCACGTGCTGCTCACCCGGAATGCGGTGAAGAAATTCGAGGAGCTCTTGGCATGAACCCGGAACGTCTGATGCAGATCATTCTGGCGCCCGTCATTTCCGAGAAGGGCACGATGGTGGGGGACAGCCACAACCAGGTACCGTTTCGCGTGCTGGCCGATGCCACCAAGCCGGAAATCAAGGCCGCTGCCGAGCTGATGTTCGGCAAAAAGGTGGTGGGCGTCCAGGTCGCCAACGTCAAGGGCAAAACCAAGCGCTATGGCGGACAGTCGGGCCGCCGCCGCAACTGGAAAAAGGCCTATGTGTGCTTCGAGCCGGGGGCCGACATCAACTTCGTCGGCGCCGAAGCCTAAGCGCCCGGCCAAGGAGAACGAAACATGCCATTGGTCAAAGTCAAACCGACCTCCCCCGGCCGCCGTGCCGTGGTGAAGGTGACCCACCCGGACCTCTACAAGGGGCGTCCTCTCGCGAGCCTGGTCGAATCCAAGCCGAAGAAGGCGGGCCGCAACAACCACGGCCACATCACCACACGCCACCAGGGCGGCGGCCACAAGCATCACTATCGCGTGATCGATTTCAAGCGCAACAAGGACGGCATCGTCGCGAAGATCGAGCGCCTGGAATATGATCCCAACCGCAGCGCCCATATCGCCCTGTTGTGCTACGCCGACGGCGAGCGCCGCTACATCATCGCGCCCAAGGGCGCCGCGATTGGCCAGGAGGTGGTGAGTGGCTCGGAGGCGCCCATCAAACCGGGCAATGCGCTGCCGCTGCGCAACATTCCGGTGGGCACCACCATTCACTGCGTCGAAATGCAGCCGGGCAAGGGGGCGCAACTGGCCCGCGCCGCCGGCGCCGCGGTGCAGCTGCTCGCGCGCGAGGGCGTCTATGCCCAGCTGCGGCTGCGTTCCGGCGAGATTCGCAAGGTCCATGTGGATTGCAAGGCGACCATCGGCGAAGTCGGCAACGCTGAGCATAACCTGCGTTCCATCGGCAAGGCCGGGGCCAACCGTTGGCGCGGCATTCGTCCGACCGTGCGCGGCGTGGCAATGAACCCGATCGATCATCCCCACGGCGGTGGCGAAGGCAAGACCGCAGCCGCCCAGCCGCCGGTGAGCCCGTGGGGGGTGCAGACCAAGGGCTACCGCACGCGCCGCAACAAGCGTACGAGCAACATGATCGTGCGTCGTCGCTACCAGAAATAATTGAGGTAAACGTATGGCTCGTTCCGTCAAAAAAGGCCCGTTCGTCGACAACCACCTGCTCAAGAAGGTGGAAGCGGCGAACGCCACCCGCGACAAGAAGCCGATCAAGACCTGGTCGCGCCGTTCCACGATCCTGCCCGATTTCGTCGGTCTGACCATTGCGGTGCACAACGGTAAACAGCACATCCCGGTGTTCATCACCGAAAACATGGTCGGCCACAAGCTCGGCGAATTTGCACTGACCCGCACCTTCAAGGGTCATGCTGCCGACAAGAAAGCCGTGAAGAAATAGGAGGCGCAAGATGCGTGTTTCTGCAGTGATGCGTGGTCAGCGTCTGTCGGCCCAAAAAGGCCGGCTGGTGGCTGACCTGGTGCGAGGCAAGCCGGTGGAGCAGGCGCTCAACATTCTGACGTTCTGCCCGAAGAAGGGCGCCAAGCTGATCAAGCAGGCGCTGGAGTCGGCGATCGCCAACGCCGAACACAACAACGGTGCGGACATCGACGAGCTCAAGGTCACCAGCATTTACGTGGACAAGGGGCCGGTGTTGAAGCGCTTTGCAGCGGCGGCGAAGGGACGGGGGGTGCGCATCATGAAGCCGACCTGCCACATCACCGTTACGGTTGGCGACGAGTAAAGGACGAACATGGGACAAAAGATCCATCCGACGGGTTTCCGGCTGAGCGTGCACAAGAACTGGGCGTCCAAGTGGTATGCCAACAGCCGCAAGTTCCCCGGCATGCTGAACGAAGACATCAAGGTGCGGGACTTTCTGAAGAAGAAGCTGGCGCATGCCATGGTGTCGCGGATCATCATCGAGCGCCCGGCGCGCAACGCCAAAATCACGATCCACTCGGCGCGTCCGGGCGTGGTGATCGGCAGGAAGGGCGAGGACATCGAAGCGCTGCGCAGCAGCCTGCAGAAGATGATGGGGGTGCCGGTGCACGTCAACATCGAGGAGGTGCGCAAACCCGAGATCGATGCACAGCTGATCGCCGACAGCATCGCCCAGCAGCTCGAAAAGCGCGTGATGTTCCGCCGTGCGATGAAGCGCGCGATGCAGAACGCCATGCGTCTGGGCGCGCAGGGCATCAAGATCATGAGTGCCGGCCGTCTCAACGGCATCGAAATCGCCCGCACCGAGTGGTACCGCGAGGGCCGTGTGCCGCTGCACACGTTGCGGGCCGACATCGACTACGGCTTCAGCGAAGCCAAGACGACCTATGGCGTGATCGGGATCAAGGTGTGGGTGTTCAAGGGCGAAACTGTCGGTCGCCAGGACGTGGCCGCCCCGGTCGAGCCGGAAAAGAAACCGCGCAGGGCAGGAGTGAGAAATGCTGCAGCCAGCTAGAACCAAATACCGCAAACAGCAGAAGGGCCGTAACACCGGTGTCGCTACCCGCGGCGCCAAGGTGAGTTTCGGCGATTACGGGCTCAAGGCCATTGGTCGCGGCCGCCTCACCGCGCGCCAGATCGAGGCGGCACGGCGGGCCATGACGCGCCACATCAAGCGCGGGGGCCGTATCTGGATTCGCATTTTTCCCGATAAGCCCATTTCGTCCAAACCGGCCGAGGTGCGCATGGGCAACGGCAAGGGCAGCCCAGAGTACTGGGTGGCCGAAATTCAGCCGGGGAAGGTGTTGTACGAAATGGACGGCGTGAACGAAGCGCTGGCCCGGGAGGCGTTCCGCCTCGCAGCGGCCAAGCTGCCGATCGCGACCACGTTCGTGTCGCGTCAGCTCGGCTAGGACGAGAGGTTGCATGATGAAAGCCAGTGAGTTGCGTACCAAATCGGTGGATGAGCTGAAGCAGGAGCTGAATGCCCTGTTGAAGGCCCAGTTCGGCCTGCGTATGCAGATTGCCACCCAGCAGTCCACCAAGACCGACCAACTGAGAGCCCTGCGCCGCGACATTGCGCGTGTGCACACCCTGTTGACCGAAAAGGCGAAACAAGCATGAGCGAAGCAAGCAAGATGCGGCGCACCCTCACCGGGCGCGTGGTCAGCGACAAGATGGACAAAACCGTCACCGTGCTGGTGGAACGCAAGGTCAAGCATCCCATGTACGGCAAGGTCGTGCGGCGTTCGAAGAAATACCACGCCCATGACGAAAACAACGACTTCCATGCCGGTGATCTGGTGGAAATCGAGGAAACCCGGCCGATCGCCAAGACCAAGGCCTGGCGTGTGACGCGTCTCATCGAGAAGGCGCGGACCATCTAAAGGCTTGCGGGTCGCGCAGCGACCCGCTAAAATCTAACGCTTTTCCGCTCCGCTGGGCGGCGAGAATCCCGCGGCGGGGCCCAAAACTGACCGTCGCCAGAGCAGGCGCTCGGCGCCAGCAGAGCAAGACGGATTAAGTTGGAGAGCAGACATGATTCAGACCGAGTCCATGCTGGACGTCGCTGACAACACCGGTGCGCGCACGGTGATGTGCATCAAGGTGTTGGGCGGCTCCAAGCGTCGCTACGCCGGCATCGGCGACATCATCAAAGTGAGCGTCAAGGATGCCGCCCCGCGCGGTCGCGTCAAGAAGGGCGAGATCTATAACGCCGTCGTCGTGCGGACCGCCAAGGGCGTGCGCCGTCCCGACGGCTCGCTCGTGCGCTTCGATGGCAATGCCGCCGTCCTGCTCAACAACAAGCTGGAGCCGATCGGCACGCGCATCTTCGGCCCGGTGACCCGTGAGTTACGCACCGAGCGCTTCATGAAGATCGTCTCGCTCGCGCCGGAAGTGTTGTAAGGAGGCACCATGCGCAAGATTCGTAAGGGCGACGATGTCGTCGTGCTGACGGGCAAGGACAAAGGCCGTCGCGGCACCGTGCTGCGCGTCCTGGCCGACGCCAAAGTGGTGGTCGAAGGGGTCAACAAGGTGAAGAAGCACGCGCGGCCCAACCCGCTCAAGGGGACCCCGGGCGGCATCATCGAGAAGGAAATGCCGATTCATATTTCCAACGTGGCGGTGTTCAATCCGGCCACGCAGAAAGCGGACCGCATCGGCATCAAGGTGCTGGAAGACGGCCGCAAGGTGCGGTTTTTCAAGTCCAACGGCGAAGTCCTGGACGCCTAGGCGCAAGCGGTAAGGAACAACCATGGCGCGTTTGCAACAGTTCTACAAGGAGACGGTGGTGCCCCAGCTCATGAAGGAGTTCGGGTACAAATCCGTCATGGAAGTGCCACGCATCGAGAAGATCACCCTGAACATGGGGGTGGGCGAGGCGGTAGGCGACAAGAAGGTGATGGAACATGCCGTGAGCGACCTGCAGAAGATTGCCGGGCAGAAAGTGGTGGTCACCAAGGCACGCAAGGCGATCGCGGCTTACAAGATCCGCGAGGGGTATCCGATCGGCTGCATGGTGACCCTGCGCAAGCAGCGCATGTTCGAATTTCTCGACCGCCTGATCACGATTGCGATTCCGCGCATCCGCGACTTCCGTGGTATTTCGGGGCGCTCGTTCGACGGGCGTGGCAATTTCAACATGGGGGTCAAAGAGCAGATCATTTTCCCCGAGATCGAGTACGACAAGATCGACGCATTGCGCGGTCTGAACATCAGCATCACCACGACCGCCAAGACGGACAAGGAAGGCCGTGCGCTGCTCGCCGCCTTCAACTTCCCGTTCAAGAATTGAGGGAGCCATGGCCAAGTTAGCACTCAAGAATCGTGAGCTGAAGCGCCGCAAACTGGTGGCCAAGTACGCCGCCAAGCGTGCCGCGCTGTTCGAGGTGATCAACGACCGCAACGCCAGCGACGAGGCCCGTTATGAGGCGCGGCTCAAGCTGCAGGCGCTGCCGCGCAACGCCAGCCCGACCCGCCTGCGCAATCGTTGCGCGCTGACCGGGCGCCCCCGTGGCGTGTTTCGCAAGTTCGGCCTGGCCCGCAACAAGATCCGCGAATTCGCCATGCGCGGCGAGATTCCGGGCATCGTGAAGGCCAGCTGGTAGAGGATACAGACGATGAGCATGAGTGATCCCATCGCCGATATGTTGACCCGCATCCGCAATGCGCAAGCGGCGGACAAGAGCACGGTTGTGATGCCGTCGTCCAAGCTCAAGGTGGCGATTGCCTCCGTGCTGAAGGAGGAGGGCTATATCGATGATTTCGCGGTGCGCGAGGTCGACGGCAAGGCCCAGCTCGAGGTGAACCTGAAGTACCACGCCGGTCGTCCGGTGATCGAGCGCATCGAGCGCGTCTCCCGGCCCGGTCTGCGCATCTACAAGGGTGCGAAGGAGATTCCCAGAGTCATGAACGGTCTCGGGGTGGCGATCGTCTCCACATCGCGCGGCGTGATGACCGACCGCAAGGCGCGTGCGGCCGGCGTGGGCGGCGAAGTGTTGTGCATCGTGGCCTGAGGGAGCGTCGACCATGTCACGTGTAGCGAAGAACCCTATCCCTATCCCGGCCGGCGTCGAAGTCACGCTGGGCGCTGAGGAAATCGTCGTGAAGGGACCGCTGGGGACCCTCAGGCAGCGCTGTCACGACGCCGTCAAGGTGGTGAAAGAAAACAACGAACTGCGTGTCGAGAGGGTGGGGCAGGATCAGTTCGCGCATGCGATGTCCGGCACCATGCGGGCGTTGCTGGCCAACATGGTGCACGGTGTCAGCAAGGGATTCGAGCGCAAGCTCACCCTGGTCGGCGTGGGGTACCGTGCCCAGGCCAAGGGTGACATCCTGAACCTGTCGCTGGGATTCTCCCATCCCATCGACCACAAGCTGCCGGCGGGTGTCAAGGCGGAAACGCCAAGCCAGACCGAAATCGTGCTCAAGGGCGCGGACAAGCAGCAGGTGGGCCAGGTGGCCGCGGTGATCCGTGCCTATCGTCCGCCCGAGCCTTACAAGGGCAAAGGGGTGCGCTATGCGGACGAAACGGTTCTCCTGAAAGAGACCAAGAAGAAGTAACAGAGGCTTGTGATGAACACGAAAGAAGCTCGTTTACGGCGTGCACGCAAAACCCGTGCAAAGATTGCCGAGCTGAAGGTGGCCCGCCTGACGGTGCACCGTACCAACGCCCACATGTACGCCCAGATCATCGATGCCAGTGGCGGCCGGGTGCTGGTGTCCGCCTCCACGCTCGAAAAGGAGATGCGTGCCGCCCTGCCCAACGGTGGCAACATCCAGGCGGCGGCGGCCGTCGGCAAACGTCTGGCCGAGAAGGCCAAGGCGGCGGGGGTGGAAACGGTGGCGTTCGACCGTTCCGGATTCAAATACCACGGACGGGTGAAAGCCCTGGCCGAAGCCGCCCGTGAGGGCGGCCTGAAGTTCTGACGAGGCGGGACAGCAAATGGCGAGAGTTGAGACCGAAGAGCGCGGCGACGGGCTGCGTGAAAAAATGATTTCCGTCAACCGCGTCACCAAAGTGGTGAAGGGTGGTCGCATCATGGGGTTCGCAGCCCTGACGGTGGTGGGCGACGGTGATGGTGGCATCGGCATGGGCAAGGGCAAAGCCAAGGAAGTGCCCGTCGCGGTGCAGAAAGCCATGGAAGAGGCTCGTCGCACGATGGTCAAGGTGCCCCTCAAAAATGGCACGTTGCAGCATGCGGTCATCGGCCATCATGGCGCTTCCAAGGTGATCATGCAGCCGGCCTCCGAAGGCACCGGCATCATTGCCGGCGGCGCGATGCGCGCGGTGTTCGAAGTCATGGGCGTGCACAACGTCCTGTGCAAATGCATTGGCTCGACCAACCCGTACAACGTCGTGCGCGCCACCCTGAACGGCTTGTTGCAACAGTCAACGCCCGCGGACATCGCCGCGAAGCGTGGCAAGACCGTTGAAGAAATCCTGGGGTAAGCCATGGCGGATGGAAAAAAAATCAAAGTCACCCTGGTGAGGAGCACCATCGGCACCATCAAGGCGCACCGTGATTGCGTGCGTGGGCTGGGGTTGCGTCGCCTGCACCACACCGTTGAAGTCCAGGACACGCCCGCGGTGCGCGGCATGATCAAGCGTGTGGCCTATCTCGTGAAGTGCGAGGGCTAGAGATGAAACTGAACACCATCAAGCCGGCGGACGGCAGCAGGCACGCCCGGAAGCGGGTCGGACGCGGCATCGGCAGTGGCCTGGGCAAGACCGCGGGGCGCGGCCACAAGGGCCAGAAATCCCGGGCCGGCGGCTTTCACAAAGTGGGTTTCGAAGGCGGCCAGATGCCGCTGCAGCGGCGCCTGCCGAAACGCGGATTCGTATCGCAGAAAAAAGCTGACTGCGCCGAAGTGATGTTGTATGCGCTCGACAAGCTCGGTGCCGATACCGTGGATCTCCTCACCCTGAAACAGGCCGGCATGGTGCCGGCCCGGGCGCTCACCGCCAAGATCGTGCTGTCCGGCACGATCGGCAAGGCGATCACCGTGCAGGGGCTGAGGGTCACCCGGGGTGCGCGCGCTGCGATCGAGGCGGCGGGCGGCAAGATCATCGAATAGGGACCGCCTTGGCGCTCGACAAACTCGCTGGTGCTGGCGCGAAGCTGGGGGATCTGAAACGGCGCCTGTGGTTTCTCCTCGGCGCCCTCGTGGTGTACCGCATCGGTACCCATATTCCGGTGCCCGGCATCGACCCGACCGAATTGGCGCGACTGTTCAGCGCGCAAAGCGGCGGCATCCTGGGCATGTTCAACATGTTTTCGGGGGGCGCGCTGGAACGGCTGTCGGTGCTGGCGCTGGGCATCATGCCCTACATTTCCGCGTCCATCATCATGCAGCTGCTCACGGTGGTGTCGCCCACGTTGGAGGCGCTGAAGAAGGAAGGCGAGGCGGGGCGCCGCAAGATCACGCAGTACACCCGTTACGGCACACTGGTCCTGGCCCTGTTCCAGTCGCTGGGGATCGCCATTGCGCTGGAATCGCAGCAGGGCCTGGTGCTGGAGCCCGGCATTGCCTTCCGGCTGACGACGGTGGTGACGCTGACGTCGGGCACCATGTTCCTGATGTGGCTGGGCGAGCAGGTCACCGAGCGCGGGATCGGCAACGGCATCTCGCTGATCATTTTCGCCGGGATCGTGGCCGGCCTGCCGCAGGCGATCAGCGGCACGCTGGATCTGGTGCGCACCGGGGCGTTCTCGATCCCGCTGGCGCTGGCCATCATGGTGGGGGTGGTGCTGGTGACCTACCTGGTCGTGTTCGTGGAGCGCGGCCAGCGCCGCATCCTGGTGAACTACGCGAAGCGCCAGGTGGGCAACAGGCTGTATGGGGGGCAGTCGACGCATCTGCCCCTGAAGTTGAACATGTCGGGGGTGATCCCGCCGATCTTCGCGTCGAGCATCATCCTGTTTCCAGCCACACTGGCGGGATGGTTCGGTACCCACGAGAACATGACGTGGCTCAAGGACGTGGCCGCGGCACTGTCCATGGGGCAGCCGCTGTATGTGATGCTGTATGCGGCCGCGATTATATTTTTCTGCTTCTTTTACACGGCCTTGGTGTACAACCCCAAGGAAACGGCCGACAACCTGAAGAAGAGTGGCGCGTTCTTGCCGGGCATCCGCCCGGGCGAGCAGACCGCACGCTACATCGAAAAGGTGATGATGCGGTTGACCCTGGTGGGCGCGGTGTACGTGACGCTGGTGTGTCTGTTGCCAGAGTTTCTGATCCTGAAGTTCGGCGTGCCGTTCTACTTCGGCGGTACCAGCCTGCTGATCATCGTGGTGGTGACCATGGATTTCATGGCGCAGGTGCAGGCCTACCTGCTGACCCACCAGTATGACAGCCTGCTGAAGAAGGCCAACTTCAAGGGTGGGTTGGCGCGCTAGGCGGCTTGGGTCGCGGGCATGGCGAAGGAAGACACCATCGAGATGCAGGGGGAGGTGCTGGAAAACCTCCCCAATGCGACATTTCGGGTCAAGCTGGAAAACGGGCACGTGGTGCTGGGTTACATCTCCGGCAAGATGCGTATGCACTACATCCGTATTTTGCCGGGCGACAAGGTGACGGTGGAGCTCACGCCCTACGACCTGTCGCGGGCTCGAATCATCTATCGGGCAAAATGACTGACCGCCTGGCGTCGGCACCGGCCGGCAAGGGCAGAGGAGAGCGATTATGCGAGTGCAAGCATCTGTAAAAAAGATCTGCCGCAAGTGCAAGGTCGTCCGCCGCAAGGGCGTGGTGCGGGTGATCTGCGCTGATCCCCGCCACAAGCAGCGGCAAGGCTGAAGTGCTTGATCGGTAAGCGTTTGAATGCTAATATTATAAGTTTTCTGCTCGCAGAAAAAAGTCTGCCGGGAGTGACGTATGGCTCGAATTGCGGGGGTCAACATCCCCAACCATCAGCATGCTGAAATTGCGCTGACCGCCATCTATGGCATCGGCCGCAGCCGCGCGCGCAAGATCTGTGCCGAGGCGGGTGTGCCCACGAGTGCCAAGATCAAGGATCTGACCGACAGCGAGATGGACAAACTGCGCGATGCGGTGAGCAAATTCACCGTCGAGGGTGATCTGCGCCGTGAAGTGACCATGAACATCAAGCGCTTGATGGACCTGGGCTGTTACCGCGGCCAGCGTCACCGCAAGGGCCTGCCCGTGCGCGGGCAGCGCACCCGGACCAATGCGCGCACCCGCAAGGGCCCGCGCAAGGCGATCAAGTCATCCAAATAAGCCGGCCTCCCAAGGAATCGACCACACATGGCAACCAAATCCCAAACCGCCGCCCGCGTGCGCAAGAAGGTCAAGAAGAACGTGGCCGAGGGCATCGCCCACGTGCACGCGTCGTTCAACAACACCATCATCACCATCACCGACCGACAAGGCAACGCATTGGCGTGGGCAACGGCCGGCGCTGCGGGTTTCAAAGGTTCGCGCAAGAGCACCCCTTTTGCTGCCCAGGTGGCGGCGGAGAACGCAGGCAAGATTGCGCAGGAATACGGCGTGAAAAACCTCGAGGTGCGCATCAAGGGGCCCGGCCCCGGACGCGAGTCGGCGGTGCGCGCGCTCAACGCGGTCGGTTTCAAGATCACCCAGATTTCCGATGTGACGCCCGTGCCGCACAACGGTTGCCGGCCGCCGAAAAAGCGCCGCATCTAAGCAGGAGAATTGCCGTGGCCCGATATACCGATGCCAAATGCCGTCTGTGCCGCCGGGAGCGGGAAAAGCTCTTCCTTAAAGGCGAGAAGTGTTTCACCGAAAAGTGCCCGATCGAGCGGCGGGATTATGCGCCCGGCCAGCATGGCCAGAAGAGTGGCGCGCGCCTGTCCGACTACGGCGCGCAGCTGCGTGAAAAGCAGAAGGTGCGCCGCATCTATGGCGTCCTCGAGCGCCAGTTCCGTGCCTATTACAAGGAGGCGGATCGCCGCAAGGGCGTCACCGGCGAAAACCTGCTGGCCCTGTTGGAGAGCCGGCTCGATACCGTGGCCTATCGCATGGGTTTCGGTGCTTCGCGTGCCGAGGCGCGCCAGGTGGTGCGCCACAATGGCATCAAGGTGAACGGCAAGCGCGTCAACATCCCCTCCTACCTGGTGCGCCCGGGTGATGTGATCGAGGTCGCCGATGGGGCCAAAACCCAGCTGCGCGTGAAGGCCGCGCTGGAAGCGGCAGAACAGCGCGGCTTCCCGGAGTGGATCGAAGTGGACGCCAAGGCGATGAAAGGCACGTTCAAGTCCTTGCCGGCGCGTGCCGAACTGCCAAGCACCATCAACGAGAGCTTGGTCGTCGAACTGTATTCCAAGTAACCCCATTCGTTCATAGGTACGAGGACTCACCCCATGCAAAGCAGCGCTACCGAATTCCTCAAGCCGCGTGTCGTCGACGTGGAGCAGATCTCCCCGTTGCGCGCCCGCGTCGTGATGGAGCCGTTCGAGCGTGGGTACGGCCATACCCTCGGCAATGCCCTGCGCCGCATTCTGCTGTCGTCCATGCCTGGTTACGCGATCACCGAAGTCAAGATCGACGGCGTGCTGCACGAGTACTCCACCATCGAAGGCGTGCAGGAGGACGTGGTCGACATCCTGCTCAACCTCAAGGGCATCGCGCTCAAGCTGCACAACCGCGTCGAAGCCACGCTCAGACTTTCCAAGCAGGGTAAGGGGGTGGTGACCGCAGGTGACATCGAAACCGGCCATGATGCGGAAATCATCAACCCGGAGCATGTGATCGCGCACATGACGGGCAATGGCACCCTCAACATCGAGATGAAGGTGGAGCAGGGGCGCGGCTATCAGCCGGTGGCCTCCCGCCGCATCGAGGACCAGGAACGTGTCATCGGCAGCATCATGATGGATGCGTCCTTCAGCCCGGTGCGCCGGGTCAGCTACACGGTCGAGAGCGCTCGGGTCGAACAGCGTACCGACCTGGACAAACTGGTGATGGACATCGAAACCAATGGCGTCATCGAGCCGGAAGCGGCGGTGCGTTATGCGGCCAGCATCCTCATGGACCAGCTCGCCGTGTTTGCCGACCTCAAGGGCACGCCGGCAGTCGCCGAATCGCCCAAGACGCCCACCATTGACCCGATCCTGCTGCGTCCAGTGGACGACCTGGAGCTCACGGTGCGCTCGGCCAACTGCCTCAAGGCGGAGCACATCTACTACATCGGCGATCTGATCCAACGCACCGAGACCGAGCTCCTGAAGACGCCGAATCTCGGTCGCAAGTCGCTCAACGAAATCAAGGACGTTCTGGCCGCCAAGGGGCTCACCCTGGGCATGCGCCTGGAAAACTGGCCGCCGGCGGGCCTCGAGCACCATGCCAAGCAGGCGGGCTGATTTAAGAAAGGGATCGCGCCATGCGCCACCGTCAATCGAACCGTAAGCTCAACCGCACCAGCAGCCATCGGCAGGCCATGCTTCGCAACATGGCCAATGCGCTGCTGCGCCACGAGCTCATCAAGACCACCCTGCCCAAGGCCAAGGAGTTGCGTCGTGTCGCGGAGCCGCTCATCACCCTGGGCAAGAAGCCTTCCCTTGCCAACCGGCGCCTGGCGTTCAACCGCCTGCGCGACCGGGAAATGGTGGTGAAGCTGTTCGACGAGCTGGGTCCGCGCTACGCCAACCGTAATGGGGGCTATCTGCGTATCCTGAAGTGCGGCTTCCGCCAGGGGGACAACGCGCCGATGGCTTACGTCGAGCTGATGGATCGGCCGGAAACCGCCCCCGAAGCCGCCGCTGCGGAATAGGGCTTCTCCCCCGGTGCAGACGAGCGAAGCCGGACCCCGTCCGGCTTTGCCGTTTTCAGGGCCGCTCCATGGGGCGACACTTCGACCTCCATGATCTTTCTGTTCACCGATTTCGGCGCCGATGACCTCTATGTCGGTCAGGTGAAGGCGGTGCTGTATGGGGCGGCGCCGACGGTGCCCCTCATCGACCTGTTGCATCGCGTCCCGGCCTTCGACATCGAGGCTGGTGCACATCTGCTCGCGGCGCTCGCCCCGCGCCTGCCGCCCGACAGCGTCTGTCTCGCCGTCGTCGATCCCGGCGTGGGCGGTGTGCGTCACCCTGCGGTGATGCGGGCGGATGGCCGCTGGTTCGTGGGGCCCGACAACGGCCTGCTGTCGGTGGTGGCACGACGTGCCACGGATTGCCGCGTCTGGCACATCGCCTGGCAGCCAACCAGGCTCTCCCCTACGTTTCATGGCCGGGACCTGTTCGCGCCCGTGGCGGCAGCCCTGGCGCTCGGCCGCTGCCCGGAAGGCTGGCTTGCGCCACGCCCCACCCTCGACGTGCAAGGGTCCGCGGAGGACCTGGGACGCGTCATTTACGTGGACCATTACGGCAACTGCATGACCGGCCTGCGCGGCAGCGGCATCGCAACGGACCAGGAAATCGAAATCGCCGGTGCGCGGCTCGCCCATGCGCACACGTTTTGCGCGGCGCCGCCAGGCGCCGCGTTCTGGCTGGAAAACAGCCTGGGTCTGGTGGAGATCGCCGCGAACGGGGCGAGCGCAGCCGACCGGCTTGGCATTGGCGTTGGCACGCCGGCGGCGGTCAGATCCAGGCCGAAATGAAGGCCACCTCGTCGCCGGGCTGCAGGGCGGTGTCGAGATCGGCGAATTGCTTGTTCACCGTGATACGCACACTGCTTGCGCCAAACACCTGTTCCCAGGGACCGCCGCGGGCCCTCAGGTGTGCAACGAGGCCGCGCACGTCGCGCACCTCGGCCGGAAGCGCGAGCGCTTCGGCGGCCGTGCCCAGCCGATCCACCAGCGCGGCAAAGTACAACAGCCTGACCGTCTCTGCCATGCTAAAAATTATCGAACGGCGGCGGTGCGACCTTCAACACTTCCGCCGCTGTGGTCAGTCCGGCGGCCACCTTGGCCGCACCAGCGACGCGCAAGGCGCGCATGCCCTCCCGGTAGGCCATCTCGCGCACCTTGGCGAGGTCGGTGGTGGGCGTGATCAGCCGCGCGATCGTCGGTGACAGGGTGAGGATCTCGTAGATGCCCAGCCGCCCGCGGTAACCGGTCATGCGGCATTCGAGGCAGCCCACCGGACCATAGGCCATGGCGGGTTTGGTCCCTTTCCACGGACGCACCAGCTCGGTCCAGGTCTGATCGTCGAGCGTGACGGGCTGCTTGCAGTGGGGGCACAGGGTGCGTACCAGACGCTGCGCGAGGACGCCTAGCAGCGTGGACTGGATCAAATAGGCCGGCACGCCCAGATCCAGCAGGCGGGTGATGGCGGAGGGCGCGTCATTGGTGTGCAGGGTGGAGAGCACCAGGTGCCCGGTGAGCGCCGCCTGGATCGCCATCTCCGCGGTTTCCAGATCGCGGATCTCGCCCACCATGATGATGTCCGGGTCCTGGCGCATGAGGGTGCGGATCCCGCTGGCGAAATCCAGGCCGATCGTGGGCTGGACCTGCATCTGGTTGAACTGAGGCACCACCATCTCGATCGGATCCTCCACGGTGCAGACGTTCACCTCCGGTTCGGCGAGCTGCTTCAGGGTGGTGTAGAGGGTGGTGGTCTTGCCCGAGCCGGTGGGCCCCGTGACCAGGACGATGCCGTTGGGCTGGGACACCATGGCCTGCCAGCGGTGGGTCTCCTCGTCGGTGAAGCCGAGTTCGGCGAAATTGCGTACCAACACCTCCGGGTCGAAGATGCGCATCACCAGCTTCTCGCCAAAGGCCGTGGGCATGGTGGAGAGCCTCAGCTCGATCTCGTCTCCCTTCGGGGTGACGCTCTTGATACGCCCATCCTGGGGCCGCCGCTTCTCCACCATGTCCATGCGCCCGAGCAGCTTGATGCGGCTCGTGATGGCGTTGTAGACCGCGGCGGGGAGCTGGTAGACGAGGTGCAGCACACCATCGATGCGAAAGCGCACATTGGCCGACTCCCGCCGTGGCTCGATATGGATATCGCTGGCGCGCTGTTCGAAGGCATATTGCAGCAACCAGTCGACGATCCGTACGACGCTTTGGTCGTTGGCGTCCAGCTGGCCCATGCGGCCGAGTGCGACGAGTTGTTCGAAGTTGGTGATCCCGCTCTGGCCGCTGCCTTCGTGTACCTTGACCGCCTGTTTCACCGACTGCGCAAGGGAGTAGAACTCGGCGATGTAGCGGTTGATGTCGAGGGGGTTCGCCAGCACGCGGCGGATCGGCCGGCGTGCCGCCTGCGCGATGCTGTCCTCCCAATCCCGCACATAGGGCTCCGCCGTGGCGATCACGACCTCGTTGGCGTTCACCTCCACCGGCAAAATGCGGAAGCGCGCCGCATAGGCGTGGGACATGACCTCGGTCACCGCCGTCACGTCGATCTTGAGCGGGTCGATGCGCATGCTTGCCATGCCCGCCTTTTCGGCTAGCCAGTCCACCAGGAAGTCCAGGGTCAGCATCGGATTCGGCGGACGCAGACTGCGCCACTGCTGCGCGGCGATGAGCACCAGCGGATGCTGGTCGCCGCGGGCGCTGCGCTGACTCGCCAGGAGCGTGTTGCCTTGTTCCTTGCCGATATGCCCTTCCGCCAGGAGATCGGCGAGCAGATCCTTCAGCCGCAGCGGGCCGGGCAGGGGCTTGGCGACATCATGCGGGGGTGGGGCGTCCATTGGCGGCTTAAGCGTGTGGCCCTGCCAAACTACGCAGCCCTTTGCACGGTGTCAACGTTAGCCGTGGAGGCATGCGGCCTGGCGGCAAGCCGCTCCACATAGCGCACGAAGTCCGGGTCCTCGCCTTCGAGCAATCTGGGCAGCAGCGCGCGGAAATCCGCCCTTGCCACCCAGTGGCGCATGTAGTCTTCCCAGGAATTCCAGCGCCGCGCCTGCTTAGGCGACATGTCCTCTTCGTACAGCAGAAGGTAGGCACGCTCGAACAGCGAAATCAGCATGCTGAAGATGATGAAGCGCCGCTCCTGCTGCTCGGGCGTGAGCGACGCGGCGCCGGCGGCGGAGAACAGTCCCAGATCGGGATTGTCCAGGGCGACCTTGAGGAAGTCCTGGTAGTTGTCGGACAGAAGCTGGTAAACCGCCTCCTCTTCGTTCTCCCGCTCCTTGCGCTGCTCGTACAGGAACACGAAGATCGCCAGCGGCAGGCCGATCACGGTGACGATGTAGCTGAGGAGTTCCCAGGTGGTGAGGGGCGTCACGGTCCTTTTGCCTATTTTGCCAGCACTGCTTTCAAATACTTCCCGGTGTGGCTCGCCGGATTCTTCGCCACCTCCTCCGGGGTCCCCTCGGCGATGATCTGCCCGCCGCCTTCGCCCCCCTCCGGGCCCAGGTCGATGATCCAGTCCGCGGTTTTGATCACGTCCAGGTTGTGCTCGATGATGACCACGGTGTTGCCGTTGTCGCGCAGGCGGTGTACCACGGACAGCAGCAGCTCGATGTCGTGGAAATGCAGCCCCGTGGTGGGTTCGTCCAGGATGTAGAGGGTGCGGCCGGTATCGCGCTTGGACAGTTCCAGCGCCAGCTTCACCCGCTGCGCTTCGCCGCCGGACAGGGTGGTCGCCGACTGGCCCAGGGTGATGTAGCCCAGGCCCACGTCCAGGAGCGTCTGCAATTTCTTTGCCACGCTGGGCACGGCACTGAAGAATTCGTAAGCCTGCTCCACGGTCATGCCCAGCACGTCGTGGATGGTCATGCCCTTGTAACGGATCTCCAGGGTCTCGCGGTTGTAGCGCTTGCCGTGACACACGTCGCAGGGCACGTAGATGTCTGGCAGGAAGTGCATTTCCACGCGCAGCACACCGTCGCCCTGGCAGGCTTCGCAGCGGCCGCCCTTGACGTTGAAGGAGAAGCGGCCCGGGCCGTAGCCGCGGCTGCGCGCCTCCGGCACGCCGGCGAACAGTTCGCGGATGGGCGTGAACAGGCCCGTGTAGGTTGCCGGGTTGGAGCGCGGCGTGCGGCCGATGGGGCTCTGGTCCACGTCGATGACCTTGTCGAAGAACTCCAGGCCCTCCAGCTCCTCGTAGGGTGCCGGTTCCACCGTGGAGCCGTAGAGATGCTGCGCCACCACGGGATACAGGGTGTCGTTGATGAGGGTGGACTTGCCCGAACCGGAGACGCCGGTGACGCAGGTGAGCACGCCCACCGGCAGCTTGAGGGTGACGTTCTTCAGGTTGTTGCCCCGCGCGCCCCTGAGGGTCAGCCAGCGCTTCGGGTCGGGCTTGTGGCGCTTCTTCGGGAGGACAATGGTTTTCTTGCCGGAAAGGTATTGGCCGGTGAGGGAGGCGGGGTTGGCCTTGATCTCCTCTGGCGTACCCTGGGCCACCACCGCGCCGCCGTGCACGCCCGCGCCCGGGCCGATGTCGATCACGTGGTCGGCGATGGTGATGGCTTCCTCATCGTGTTCCACCACGATCACCGAGTTACCGAGGTCGCGCAGGTGGCGCAGGGTCGCCAGCAGCCGCCCGTTGTCGCGCTGGTGCAGGCCGATGGAAGGCTCGTCCAGCACGTACATCACCCCGGTGAGTCCCGAGCCGATCTGGCTCGCCAGCCGGATGCGCTGGGCTTCGCCGCCGGAGAGGGTTTCCGCCGACCGGTCCAGTGACAGGTAATCCAAACCCACATTGGTGAGGAAGCGCATGCGCGAGCCGATCTCCTTCACGATCTTCTCGGCGATGGCCTGCTTCGCGCCGCTGAGGCTGAGGGTCTCGAAGAAGGGCAGGGCCTGCTTGAGCGGCATGCGGCTCACTTCGAAGATGGCTTTCCCCCCCACCTTCACGTGGCGTGCTTCCAGGCGCAGGCGCGTACCGTCGCATTCGGGGCAGGGGCGGGTATTGAGGTATTTCGCCAGCTCCTCACGCACGGTGAGGGAATCGGTCTCGTGGTAGCGCCGCTCCAGGTTGTGGACGATGCCTTCGAACGGGTGCTTGCGCGTGGTGAAGCCGCCCTTTTCGGCCAGGTACTTGAAGCCGATCTCCTCCTTGCCGCTGCCAAACAGCAGCACGTCCTGGATGCGCCTGGGCAGGTCCTCGAACGGCGTGTCCAGATCGAAGCCGTAGTGCATGGCCAGGCTTTGCAGCATCTGGAAATAGAACTGGTTGCGCCTATCCCAGCCCTTGATCGCCCCCGAGGCCAAGGACAGGTGCGGGAAGGCCACCACCCGCTTGGGGTCGAAGAAGCTGATTATGCCCAGGCCGTCGCACTTGGGGCAGGCGCCCATGGGGTTGTTGAAGGAGAACAGGCGCGGCTCCAGCTCTGCCAGGGAATAGTTGCAGATGGGGCAGGCGAACTTGGCGGAGAACAGGTGTTCCTTGCCACTGTCCATCTCGACTGCGATGGCGCGGCCGTCGGCGTGGCGCAGCGCGGTCTCGAAGGATTCGGCCAGGCGCTGCTTCACGTCGGCGCGGACCTTGAGCCGATCCACCACCACCTCGATCGTGTGCTTCCTGTTCTTGTCGAGGCGGGGCAGGCTGTCGATCTCGTGTGTCTTGCCGTCGATGCGCAGGCGCACGAAGCCCTGGGCGCGCAGCTCGTCGATGAGCTCCAGTTGCTCGCCCTTGCGCCCGGTGACCACCGGCGCCAGGATCATGAGCTTGGTGTCCTCCGGCAGGGCCAGCACGTGGTCCACCATCTGCGACACGGTCTGTGCCGAGAGCAGCACCTTGTGCTCGGGGCAGTACGGGTCGCCGACGCGGGCATAGAGCAGGCGCAGGTAGTCGTGGATCTCCGTCACCGTGCCCACGGTGGAGCGCGGGTTGTGGGAGGTAGCCTTCTGCTCGATGGAGATGGCGGGCGACAGACCCTCGATCAGGTCCACGTCCGGCTTCTCCATCATCTGCAGGAACTGCCGCGCGTAGGCGGAGAGCGATTCCACGTAGCGGCGCTGGCCTTCGGCGTAGAGGGTATCGAAGGCCAGGGACGACTTGCCCGAGCCGGACAGCCCGGTGATGACCACCAGCCGGTTGCGCGGGATGTCCAGGCTGATGTTCTTGAGGTTGTGGGTGCGGGCGCCGCGAACCTTGATGAATTCCATGAAGCGATGCGAAACCGGTGAGCCTGCGAAGCGCAGCGAACCTGCTAATATACGCAACTTTGTCAGCTTTCTCCAACCCGAATCGCCCCATGCAAGACGTCGAGCGCATGTCGCCGTCCGAGATCAAGGCGGTGGCCGGCCTGGCCAGCATCTACGGCCTGCGCATGCTGGGCATGTTCTTGATCCTGCCGGTGTTCGGTCTGTATGCGGCCCACCTTCCGGGCGCGAATCAGATGCTCATCGGTATTGCCCTGGGCATTTATGGCCTGACCCAGGCCTTGCTGCAGCTGCCGTTCGGCATGGCCTCCGACCACTTCGGCCGCAAGCGGGTAATGTACGTGGGGCTGGCGCTCCTCGCCGTCGGCAGCTTCATCGCCGCCGTCGCGGACGACATCCATCTCATCATCGTCGGCCGTGCCCTCCAGGGTGCCGGGGCCATCTCCGCCGTCATCACCGCGCTGCTCGCCGATCTTACCCGTGAGGAGCACCGCACCAAGGCCATGGCCATGATCGGCGGGACCATCGGCATCACGTTCTCGGTGTCGCTGGTGGTCGCCTCGCCGCTGGAGCATTGGATCGGCGTGCCGGGCATCTTTGCGCTCACCGGTATGCTCGCCATCGTCGCGCTCGCCGTCGTGCGTTTCGTCATCCCCGACCCGCAGGCCAGCCGCTTCCACAGCGACGCCGAGGCCTCTCCGGCGCGGCTTAAGGATGTGCTGCGGGATGCGGAGCTGATGCGCCTCAATTTCGGCATCTTCGCCCTGCACGCGGCGCAGATGGCGCTGTTCGTGGTGCTGCCCTTCGCGCTCAAGGACGCCGGTGGCCTCGAGCCGGCCCGGCATTGGCTGGTTTACCTGCCGGTCATGGCGGGCGCCTTCGCGGTCATGCTACCGGCGCTGATCTATGCCGAGCGCAAGATGAGGCTGAAGGAAATCTTTCTCGCCTCGATCGCGCTGATGTTCGTCACCCAGCTCATGCTTGCCGAGTTCATCGACGTGTTCTGGGGCATGGTGCTGTCCCTGTTCAGCTACTTCATCGCTTTCAACGTGCTGGAGGCGACCCTGCCGTCCATCATCTCGAAACTCGCGCCGGCGTCCGCCAAGGGCACCGCGATGGGGGTGTATAATACGTGCCAGTCGTTCGGCATGTTCCTGGGCGGCGCGGTGGGGGGCTATTTCGCCCACTATCATGGGGACGCGGCAGTGTTCTGGTTCTGCAGTGCGCTGGTCGCAGTGTGGTTCCTGCTTGCCCTGGACATGCGGCGTCCGCCGGCGGTGCGCACCAAGATGTTCCACGTGCGCGAAATGGACCCGCAGCGTGCACAACGCCTCGGTCAGGCGCTCGGCAGGCTGCGCGGCGTGCGCGAAGCGCTGGTGGTGGGCGAAGAAGGCATCGCCATTCTGAAAATCGACATGCACGGCTGGAATGAGGCGGGTGTGCTGAAACTCATCGAGGGGGAGCGGAATCATGGCATCGGTCAATAAGGTCATCCTCATTGGCAATCTGGGCGCCGATCCCGAGGTGCGCTACATGCCGAGCGGGGATGCCATCACCAACATCCGGCTGGCCACCACCGACACCTGGAAGGACAAGAACGGCGAGAAACAGGAGCGCACCGAGTGGCACCGCGTGGTGTTCTTCGGCAAGACCGCGGAGATCGCCGGCGAATATTTGAAGAAGGGCAGCCAGGTGTACGTGGAAGGGCGCCTGCAGACCCGCAAGTGGCAGGACAAGGACGGGCAGGACCGCTACACCACCGAAATCGTCGCCGACCGCATGCAGATGCTTGGCAGCCGCGGGGGTAACGCCAACTTCGAGGTGCAGGACCGCCCCGCCAAGGAAAGCACCGGCGGCAGCAGTGCCAAGCCCGCCAAAGCCGGCGGCGACTTCGCCGATTTCGAGGACGATATCCCCTTCTAGGGCAGCAGCAGGCTGAATGCCGCACCGCCGGTGCGCGCATTGGCGATTTCCACCCGACCGCAACGGCCCTCGTTCGCATGGGCCTGGGCGACACGCTGGGCGAAATACAGCCCGAGGCCGGTGCCGCGCCGGGAGCCACCCGGTGCCGTCAGTGCCCCGGCGAGCACCTCGGCCGGAAAGCCGGGGCCGTCGTCGCAGACCTCGAGTCGCAGCCACTCGCCTTCGCGGCGCGCTGTGAGACGGATGAGCCCGCGTGCATGGGCAATGGCGTTGTGCAGCCCATTCATCATCGCGCTCTGAACGAGATCCCGGTCGAAGAACCAGAAGGGCGGCGCGGCCTTTCCATCCACCGCGACGTTGAGATTTCCCGCTGCCAGCGCTTGCGCCTCATGGGCGAGGTCGGCCAGGAAATCCGCCGGCGAATGGGCATCGATCGTGGGCGTGAGATGCCCGCCTTCGAGCTTGTAAAGGGTGAGCATTTCCACCAGGCGGTCGCTGATGCGGCGACAGGCGAAACGCGCGGCAGCCACTTGGCCGTCGGCACCGGGACAGCCGGCGGCAGCGATCTCGTCCAGCGAGAGCGTGAGGCTGCCGAGCAGGTTTTTGAGCTCGTGAATGCTTGCCGCCGCAAGGGCATTGAGGTCGAGAGGCGTGCTCATCTTGCTGCCACGCCATACTTGTGCGCCACGTCCTGCGCCAGCTTGTTGACCAACAAGAGCTTGGGGTGGGCCGCGTTCTTGCTGCGCGCCATGCCGATGTAGCGGCGCGCCGACTCCATGTAGCCCTCGTTCCAGCCCAGTTTGTCGATCGCCACCAGCAGGGCTTGCGCTGCATTGAGCACGATCTGCAGGTTGTCTGGCAACCTCTGCGCCGCCTCAGTGAGCAGCCGCACCGAGCCTTCGAGGTCGCCTTTCTGGGCTGCCAAGACGCCTTGGTTGTTGAGGGCGATGATGTCTTTGACGCTTGCGTCCACCAGGGCGCGGCCCTCCTCGCCTTTGCCGACCGATTCGAAGAGCGCCTTGGCCTTGTTGATGAGCACCGCGTCGTCGTGATTGTTGCGCACCAGTCCCTCGACGATGCGCTTGGCTTCGTCCTCGCGCCCGGCCTGCAAGCAGGCGTGGGCAAGGTCGAGGGAGAGATCTTCCTTCGGCTTGAACGCGTGGGCCGCCTGCAGCGCGAGCGCGGTCTCCAGGGCCTTGGCGGCAGCCGCGTCGTTGCCGGCGCGCCGGTGAACCAGGCTTTCCATCACCGACGCAGTGAAATGGGCCTCGGGGGTGTGGCCAAAGACCTTGCGGACCTCACGCAGGGTCTCCAGCGCCTCGCTCAGCTTGCCACGCTCCATCTGCACCCGCGACAGGTTGGCGTAGTCGTCGGTCTCACGGAAGTAGGAGGTCTTGCCGCGTTCCACCACGGTGGCGAAGGCGCGCTCGGCGGCCTCCAGATCACCGTTGCGCATGGCGGTGTGCCCCATCGCCTTCTGCCGGTGCAGGGTGTAGGGCGAAGCCGCCACCGCGCGTTCCAGCACGGCCTGCGCCTCCGCGGGCTTGTCCTGAGCATCGTGTACCTGGGCAAGCAGATCGTAGGCCGCCATGTAGTCCGGCGCGTCCGCGATGACGCCTTCAAGCAGCGTCTCCGCTTCCGCGTGTCGGCCGCCGAAGTGCAGCATCTTCGCCAGCCCCATGCGCGCCCAAGGTACCGCACGCATGGCGATGACCTGCTGGTAGATGGCCTGGGCCTCGGCGAAATGGCCCTGGGTGACGTGAAGCTCGGCCAGCAGCCGGAGGAGGTCGATGCTGTACTTGCTCTGTACCTTGAGCAGTTCGTTGCACATCCGAGTGGCGTCGGCGAGGCGGTTCTTTTCGATCAGGTCGTGGACCGGCGCGAATGCAGCCTTCTTCTGCAGCACGCGCTCGAGCCGTGTACGCAGCACCTCGGCCGTAAAGGGCTTGATCAGATAGTCATCGGGTGCGAGCTCCACCGCCGAGACGACTTTCTCGTAGACCCGCTCGGCGGTCACCATGACGAAGGCGGTGGAGAGCCCGATGACGTGCTGGTGGCGCAGCTGTTCCAGAAGCTGCTGACCGTCGGAGTCGTCCCCCAGAAAGTAATCGCACAGGATGATGTCGAAGGGTTTGCTCTGAAGGCGCCGGATTGCGTCGTTGGCGGTACTGGCCACCTCCGAGAACACCACACCGAAGGTGCTCAGGATGGCGCGCAGGGAGGTGCGCATCCCCGGGTGATCGTCGACGATCAAGATGCGCTTGTCTTCGAATCGGATGTCCATGGGCCGGCGATGTAGGGCGACTGCGCCTCGTCAAGGGGCGCTTAGGCCCGTATAACGGCATGTTCCGGCGAGAGTTTGAGCCGGCCCGCCCGGAGTGAACTACGGGGTGGTGCGGTAGCTTTGCGCGAGCTTCACGTAATGGGCGGCCGAATAGGCGAAATAGGCGATTTCTTCCGGCGTCAGCGGGCGCAGGGCCTTTGCCGGCCGGCCCAGGTACAGGTGGCCGCTTTGCAGCACCTTGCCTTCCGGTACCAGGCTGCCGGCGCCCAGCAGGACCCGTGGTTCGAGCACCGCCTTGTCCATGACGATGGAACCCATGCCGATCAGACACTCATCCCCGATGGTGCAGCCGTGCAGGATCACGCTGTGCCCCACCGTGACCCGATCGCCGATCACCAGCGGCGCGCCGGCCGGATCCCACTCGCTTTTGTGGGAGACATGCAGGACCGAAAGATCCTGGATGTTCGTGTCGGCACCGATGCGGATGAAATTCACGTCGCCGCGAATGACCGCATTGCACCAGACCGATGCGTTTTCGCCAAGGCTCACCTCCCCGAGAATCTGCGCGCTGGGATGCACCCAGGCGCTTGCGGGGATCGAGGGCAGCTTGCCGTGATGGGGGGCGATGTTTGCAGGCATGGCTCGATTGAAAAGGAGAACAGCAGCCCTAGTATAATCCCAGATTGTCCATTAGACCGGACCATGCCTTTGGTAACGATGTGCAAGACGACGATGGAGGTGCCTCCGGATGCGACTGGCAGGCCTACGCGGGCCTCGCTCGCCCCTGATCGGCCAGCTTGCGCGTTACTTCTCGGCGAGGTGTTTAACCTCGCCTGCGACCGTCACGCGCGACCTGTCTCGATCATCGGCTTCGCGCCTTCCCGCGTCTTATTGATCGGAAAAGCTTGAACTTGAACGTCACCCGCACCCTAACCCTCCCCCGTCGAGGGGGAGGGGATAGGGAAAGGCCAACTTGGTTCGTTTCGGTTCAATAATGGACAATCTGGGATAATTCCCAGCCACGCCTCTCGAAAGATGACCATGAATCCACTGCTGGATTTTTCCGGGCTGCCGCGCTTTGCCGAGATCAAACCCGAGCACGTCACACCTGCGATTCATGAATTGCTGGCGGCCGCGCGCGCGGTGGTGGCGCGCGTCGCGGCCGATCCGCTGCCGCCCACCTGGCATGCCTTCGTGCAGCCGCTGGAGGACGCCAACGAGCGACTGTCGCGCGCCTGGTCACAGGTCTCCCACCTCAATGCGGTGATGAACAACCCGGCGCTGCGGGAGGTGTACAACGAGAATCTGCCCAAGATCACCGAATACTACGCCGAGCTGTCGCAGAATCTCGCCCTGTACGAAAAGTTCAAGGCACTCAGGGATTCGAAGGAGTTCGCGTGCCTCTCCCGGGCGCAGAAGAAGATCATCGAGAACGAGCTGCGCGATTTCCGCCTCGGCGGCGCCGAATTGCCGGAGGCACAGAAGGCGCGCTTCAAGGCCATCCAGGAAGAGCTGGCTTCCCTGTCGGCCCGGTTCGAGGAAAACCTACTTGATGCCACCAATGCCTATGCCAAGTACGTGGAACGTGCGGAGGAGGTCAAGGGCATACCCGCAGACGTGCTGCAGGCAGCGCAGGAGGCCGCTGCGGCCGACGGCAGGACGGGCTGGAAATTCACCCTGCACGCTCCATCCTATCTTCCCGTCATGCAGTATGCCGACCATCGCCCCCTGCGTGAGGAACTGTACCGCGCCTATGTCACGCGCGCGTCCGAGTTCGGCAAGCCGGAATGGGACAACACCGGGCTCATCACCCGGATCCTTGCGCTGCGTCAGGAAGCGGCGCGCCTGCTGGGCTACGACCATTATGCCGACGTGTCGCTGGCCACCAAGATGGCGCAAAGCCCGACACAGGTGCTGGATTTCCTCCATGAACTCGCGCGCCGTGCCCGGCCATTCGCGGAACGGGACCTGGCCGAAGTGCAGGCCTTCGCGCGCGAGCAGCTGGGCCTCGAGGAGGTCGCGGTGTGGGACATTCCCTACGTCTCGGAAAAGCTGCGCGAGGCGCGCTATGGCTTTTCCGACGAAGAGGTCAAGCAATATTTCCCCGAGACCGCCGTGCTGCCGGGCATGTTCAAGGTGGTGGAAACGCTGTACGGACTCAAGATCCACGAAACCCACGCGCCCACCTGGCACCGGGATGTGCGCTTCTTCAACCTCACCGACCAGACCGGCCAGCTCATCGGCCAGTTTTATCTCGACCTCTACGCGCGCAAGGACAAGCGCGGCGGCGCGTGGATGGACGATGCCATCACACGCCGCCGCACGCAGGAAGGGATCCAGACCCCCGTCGCCTATCTCACCTGCAATTTCTCCGCCCCCGTGGGCAGCAAGCCGGCCCTGTTGACCCACGACGAGGTGATCACCCTGTTCCATGAATTCGGCCATGGCTTGCACCATCTGCTGACCCGGGTCGAGGAGCTGGGCGTGTCCGGCATCAACGGCGTGGAATGGGACGCGGTCGAACTGCCATCCCAGTTCATGGAAAACTTCTGCTGGGAGTGGGAGGTGCTGCGCCACATGACGCGTCACGTGGACACGGGCGCGCCGCTGCCGCGGGATCTGTACGACAGGATGCTGGCGGCAAAGCATTTCCAGAGCGGCATGCAGACCCTGCGGCAGATCGAGTTTGCCCTGTTCGACATGCACCTGCACTACGACTTCGATCCTGCCGGCGGGAAGACCGTGCTGGAACTGCTCGACGAGATCCGGCAGCGGGTCGCGGTGGTCATCCCGCCCGACTACAACCGCTTTCCCAACAATTTTTCCCACATCTTCGCCGGGGGCTACGCGGCGGGCTACTACAGCTACAAGTGGGCGGAAGTGCTGTCGGCGGATGCCTACAGCCTGTTCGAGGAAAACGGTGTGTTGAATCCGGAGGTGGGGCATCGCTTCTGGAGCGAAATCCTCGGCCAGGGCGGTTCGCGCACGGCACTGGAATCCTTCGTCGCCTTCCGCGGCCGCGAACCCACCCTCGACGCCCTGCTGCGCCACTCCGGCATGGTCGAAGCGGCGTGACCCTCAGGCGAGCGCGTCCAGCACCTGTGCTGCGTGCCCATAGGGCAGGGAGAAATGGCCCTCGTCGGGCAGCAAGGTGAGCCGCGCTTGGGGCAGACGCGCGGCCAGCCAGCGCGCGTGGGCCGCGTGGACCAGCCGGTCCGCGCTGCCGTGCCAGATCCTGACCGGTGCCGTGACCCGGGCGTAGTCGATCGGCCACGGGGCCACCGCCGCGGTCAGGTCTTCGCTCAACCCCGCTCCCTGCTGTCGCATGGCCATCGCCATGTTGACGCAGAGGTTTTGCACGACCTCGGGCCGTGAAAGCACCTGACGGTCCGCCGGCGTGTGGGCCACGCGCAGGATGCGGAGGGCGAGCATGGGCGAGCGCCCGATCAGCCAGGCGTGGGGCCGTGCGACCAGTCCCGGCAGCCAGACGGGATGCCGGCGCGCGATGCGGAAAGCGAAGCGGGCACTGGCGTGCAGTTCGCGCGCGAGCACTGGCTCGGTCGGCGGTCCGAGGGGGCAGACCAGTGCGACGGCGCGCACCCGCTCAGGGTGGCTTTGGGCGAGCGCCAGGGCATAGGGCGCGCCACCGGAGACCGCGAGCAGGGCGTAGCGCTTCAGGCCGAGATGATTTACCAGGGCGACCAGGTCGGCGCCTGCACTGGAAATGGAGCGGCCGGGCCGCGGGCTCGAATCACCGTAGCCCGGCCGGTCGCAGGCGATGATGCTAAGCCCACGGGCGCGGGCGTCCGCATCCAGGACCGCCGCTTCCAGGCGCGAGCCGGGCGTGCCATGACAATAGAGCACGGGGCGCCCATCTGTGGCGCCGAACTCCGTCCAGGCGAGGGTGCGCCCATCAGGCAAGCCGAGGCGCTTCGATGTCGGGAGCATGAAAACACCTTGCTTCCACCATGCTGACTGTGATATTACGTCAAAAAAATGGTGCAAGGGGCTGAACCAATGAGGTTTTTTCTATTAGCGGCAACCCTGGCCTGGAGCATGGCGGTGCTCGCCGACACCGCCACCGTGGTGGACGGCCCCCGCGTCAACATGCGTAGCGGCAACACGGAGAGCGCCCGCGTGATCCGCAGTCTCCAGCCCGGAACTCCACTGGAAGTCCTGCGGATCGAACAGGACTATGTACAGGTGCGGACGGCGCAGGGCGAGGTGGGCTGGCTGCCTGCACGGCTTCTGAGGATCAGCAAGAGCAACCCGGTGTCGGAGGCGAGTGATGCGCGGGTGCGAGAACTGGAAGCGCAACTGGCCCAAGCGCGCGCCGCGCTCGCCCAGGCGCCCAAGCCGCAGCCCAAGGGCTACGCAGCCTGGGTGGTGGCGCTCGTGGCGGTGGGCGCATTGATCCTGGGCGTGGTGCTTGGCATGGCCGGCCTCGAGGCCTATTATCGAAAACGTCTCAACGGGCTGCGCATATGATGCACATTCGTTTCCTCGCCGTTCTGCTTGCTCTGGCGGCGCTCCCGGCGGCGGCGCAGATGTACCGCTGGATCGACAAGGATGGCAAAGTCCACTACTCGGACCAGCCGCCGCCCGCCGCGGCGAAGAAGCTGGAAGAGAAGAGATTCAGCGCGAACGTGGTGCCGAGTGATCGCCTGCCCTATGCAACCCAGGTGGCGATGAAAAATTTCCCTGTCACCCTCTTTACCGGTGACTGTGGCGCGGCCTGCACCGAAGGCAAGGCGTATCTCGTCAAACGCGGCATCCCTTTCACCGAGCGTCTGCCGGCCAGCAACGAAGCGGACCGGGAAGCCTTTGCGAAACTGTCGCCGGAAAACCTGGTGCCCCTGCTTCTGGTGGGCGACACCAAGCTCACGGGCTTTTATGAGCACCAGTGGGCCGCTGCCCTGGATGCGGCGGGCTACCCCAAGAGCAATCCCCTCGCGGGACCGGCACAGAGCAAGCCCACCCAGACGCCCCCGCCTGCCGCGCCGGCACCCGATGCGCCGGCGCTGCCCGCACCCAAGCCGGGTTACTGAATCCTCCGGCAGTCTGTTGAAAAGTGCATTCAGCAGGCTCCCTCTCCCGTCGTGGGAGAGGGAGCCATTCGACAAGCTGCTAGTTAGGATGCCCGGCACGACGGCGCGGCGGCGTGCCCATGCCCGGTCTCCGCGCCGCGGGGGCGCGTGAAGGGGAAGGCGTGGGTGTGCCCGTGCGGCCGCGCGTTTGGCCGCCCCGCGCGGGCTGGATCGGCTGCGCTTTGGCGTTCGGGTCCGGTGTGAAGCCCGCCACGATCTCCTTTGGGAGTGCGCGCTTGATCAGGCGCTCGATGTCCGCGAGCAGCTTGTGTTCGTCCACGCACACCAGCGAGACGGCCTCGCCCGAACTGCCCGCGCGGCCGGTACGGCCGATGCGGTGCACGTAGTCTTCCGGCACGTTGGGCAACTCGTAATTCACCACATGGGATAGCTCGCTGATGTCGATGCCGCGTGCGGCGATATCGGTGGCAACCAGTACCTGCAGGCGGCCGTCCTTGAATTGCGTGAGCGCGCGGGTGCGTGCAGCCTGGCTCTTGTTGCCGTGGATGGCGAGTGCCGGGATGCCGTCCTTGGTGAGCTGCTCTGCCAGGCGGTTGGCCCCGTGCTTGGTGCGGGTGAACACCAGCACCTGATGCCACTGCCGCTCCCGGATCAAATGCGCGAGCAGTTCGCGCTTACGTTCCCGGTCGACCGGATGCACCTTTTGCGCCACGCCCTCGGCAGTGGCGTTGCGGCGTGCGACCTCGATCCGTGCGGGCGTATCGAGCAGGTCGTCGGCGAGCGCCTTGATCTCGTCGGAGAAGGTGGCGGAGAAGAGCAGGTTCTGGCGTCGGCGCGGCAGCAGGGCAAGGATGCGCCGGATGTCGCGAATGAAGCCCATGTCGAGCATGCGGTCGGCTTCGTCCAGCACCAGGATTTCCACCTTGGAGAGATCGACGGTTTTCTGCTGCACGTGGTCGAGCAGGCGGCCGGGGGTGGCGACGAGGATGTCGACGTGGCGCTTGAGCGCGGCGATCTGCGGGTTGATGTTGACGCCGCCGAACAGGGCGAGGGACTTTAGCTTGAGGTGCTTGCCGTAGGCGCGCACGCTATCCTCCACCTGTGCCGCGAGCTCGCGCGTGGGCGTGAGCACGAGCGCACGCACGGGCACATGGGTGCCGTAGGGCGGCATCTGCGTGCTGAGGCGCTGCAAAATGGGCAGCACGAAGCCGGCGGTCTTGCCGGTGCCGGTCTGGGCACCGGCGAGCAGGTCACCGCCCGCGAGCACGGCGGGAATCGCCTGGCGCTGGATCGGTGTGGGTTCGGTGTAGCCGCGCTCCGCGACGGCGCGCGCGATGGGCTCGGCCAGGCCGAGATCGGTAAAAGACATGTTGTTCCTTGGTGACATCGGCCTGTCGCCCGGGGGCGCCAGTCAAGACAGATGAGGGTGTGAAAAACCGTAATGGTCGCGGCGGAGTGACTGGAGGGATGCCGCAGCGCGCATTGTAACACATGTGTGGCCGCTCGGCGTTGGCGCTACAATGCGCGGGTCTCGTCCGGACAGGCCCCATGAAGCTCGCCAGCTGGAACGTCAACTCCCTCAAAGTCCGTCTGCCGCAGCTGCTGGCCTGGCTCGCCGCCGAGCAGCCCGACGTGGTGTGCCTGCAGGAAACCAAGCTCGAAGACGCGAATTTTCCCGTCGCCGAGATGGAGGCGGCGGGTTATCGCTGTGCCTACGCCGGCCAGAAGACCTACAACGGTGTAGCCATCCTCAGCCGCGTCGGGCTCGACGAGGTGGGCGCAGGCTTGCCCAACTTCGACGACGCGCAAAAGCGCGTGCTGGCGGCGACGATCGCCGGCGTGCGCGTGATCTGTGTCTACGTCCCCAATGGCCAGAGCGTCGGTTCGGACAAATACCAGTACAAACTCGCCTGGCTCGCGGCGCTGCGGGACTGGCTGAAGGACGAATTGCAGCGCCATCCCCGGCTCGCGCTGCTGGGGGACTTCAACATCGCGCCGGAGCCCCGCGACGTGCACGATCCGGCGCTGTGGGAAGGGCAGGTGCTGTTCTCGGAACCGGAGCGGGTGGCGTTCCGCGACCTCCTCGAGCTTGGCTTGCAAGACAGCTTTCGCCTGTTCGAGCAGCCGGAAAAAAGCTTCAGCTGGTGGGATTACCGCATGAATGCCTTCCGCCGCAACCTCGGTCTGCGCATCGATCACATCCTGCTCTCCGCGCCATTGGCGCAGGCCTGTGTCGCCGCGCGCATCGACAAGGACGCACGCAAGGCGGAACGGCCGTCGGACCACGCGCCGGTAATCGCCGAGATCGAAGAAACCCCATGAGCGAACCCGAACGCAAGCCGATCCGCGTGTGGGACCTGCCCACGCGGGTGTTCCACTGGGCGCTGGTGGCGCTGGTGGCGGTGTCCTGGGTCAGCGCCGAAATCGGTGGCAACGCCATGGAATACCATGTGTGGTCCGGCTACGCGGTGCTGACCCTGGTGCTGTTCCGTCTTCTGTGGGGCGTGGTGGGCAGCCAGACGGCGCGGTTCAGCGACTTCATCCGTGGTCCCCGGGCCGCGTGGCGTCATTTGCGGGCGCTGTTTGGCGGCCCAGGGGAGGCGCACGTGGGGCACACGCCCCTCGGGGGCTGGATGATCCTCGCGCTCCTGACCGGCCTGTTGGTGCAGGCGGGCACCGGTCTGTTCGCCAATGACGATATCATGACCCAGGGGCCCCTGTCGCGTAAGGTGAGCAAGGACATGAGCGACTGGCTCACCGGCGTGCACAAGGAGAATTTCGAAATCCTGCTGGCGCTGATCGGGCTGCACGTCGCCGCTGTCTTGTTCTACTGGCTTGTGAAGCGGGACAACCTGATCGTCCCCATGATCACCGGCCGCAAGCGCGTGGACGCGGCCACGCCGGCCCCCAGGCTGCGCACCGCCTGGCTCGCACTGTTGCCGCTGGCCGCGGCCGCAGGCGTCGTTTACTGGCTGGTGAACAAAGTCTGAGCACCAAAAAACCGCGCCATGGGGCGCGGTTTTCGTGCCAGGGGATCAGACTTATTTCTCGCGGTATTTGTCGTGGCAGGCCTTGCAGGTCTTGGCCAGTTCACCATGCTGGGCCTTGATCGCGTTCAGGTTGCCGGCCTTGGCCACGTCCACGAGCTTGGCGGCCTCCGTCTGCATCTTCTGCATTCCGGCCTTGAAGTTGTCCATTTCCATGAACAGATCCGGCTTGGCCTTGGTGTTGCCGGATTCCGATCCGGGGATGGTGAAACCCTCCAGCGCCATTTTCGACAGGGCGGCGAGGTTGGTCGCGCGCTGAACGAATTCAGCCTGGTTGTAGGGCCGTTCGCCCTTCACCATCTGTCCCATGATGCTCATGTTCCAGCCGTGGGCGGCGAGCACACCACGACGGTATTTGATCGCGTCCTCGGCGACGGATTGGGCAAGCACGGCGGTACTCAAGCCGGCGCCGAGCGCGGCGATGCCAAGAGTGGTCAGAACGCGTTTCATGGCTGTCTCCTTCAGGGTTGGACGGGGATGCCAAGATGATACACAAAGGTGACCGCGTAGAACGGCCTTGTCCCTGCGCGAGACAGGGTTTTAGCCCCTCGCGGCGGGCGCGTGGATGAGCGGCAGCCGGGCCGCCACCGGCGGCACGCCGTACCAGCGCCAGCTGCGCGCCGCGATCAGGGCGAGGTGCACGATGCGCTGATATGCCTCCTGCTCGGGAATGTGCAGAAAGGCGGCCACGTCCCGATAGTCGTCCGGCAGGGCGGCATCGTCCCAACCATTGGCAAGGTGGCGCGCAAGGCGGCAGGCCAGGGAGACATTGATGGTGCGCGGCTTGGTGGCATGGGCCTCGTCCATCAGCTGGCGCAGCAGCGCCGGCAGCGACCAATGCTCTGCCAGGGCGAGCTGCAGTTCCAGGCCGCGGAATCCCAGCACCCGGCGTTGCGCCTCCGCGCTGCGCAGGCTGCGATCGCCAATCATCAAGGCGCGGATCTTCATCATCAGCTCCGGCGCGAAACACCACATCAGCATCTCCGCCAGATCCCGCAGCAGGGCCGCGATGGTCACCTCGTCGGATTCGATGTCATGGCGCAACATCGCCCAATCCTGGGCGAACACGGCGGCATGGCGCGCCCGGCTCATGGTCATCATCAGCCCGCGCAGGCCGGCCACATGGGTTTTGAGCGTGGTCTCGACCACTGGCAGGCGCGCGAAATGGCGGAAAAACGGGCCGGTACCCACCATCATCAGGGCATGGCCGATGGTGGTGATTTCCATGGCCTGACGCTTGGAGTGATGATCCTGCAGGTAGCGCAGCACCTTCAGGGTCATGAAGGGGTCGTGCATGATCACGTCGGCGAGGTCGCGCCCGTTGAGGGTCTCCTCGTTGCGCTTCAGGCGCATGAGTTCATCCTCGGTGCGCTTGAGCACCGGCACCTCGACCTGGTCGAAAAAGCTCACCCAGGCTGCGACATCCTTGAGCGGCTGCGTGATCATCACCGTCATTAACGGCACCCAAGGGCCTGACTTGACGGGGATTCAGGGTCGCGGAAGCCGGACGGTGACGACCACCCCGGCGCCGTCGGGCCGGTTTGCGGCGGTCGCCTCGCCGCCGTGGAAGGCGGCGATCAGCCGCACGATGTAAAGCCCGAAACCCAGGTGCGGCTCCGTCCCCATTGCCTGGGGCCGCACCGACACCATGGACTGAAAAAGGTGATCGACCATGTCCGCCGGCAGGGGCGGGCCCTCGTCGGCGACGCTCACGGTCACGTGTCGCTCCTCCGGGGTCAGGGCAATGTCGATGGAGGTGCCCGGATGGTGGAAGTCCACCGCGTTGGCCACGAGCTTGTCGAGCAGCTGTGCGACGAGATCCGGCGCACCCAGGATGTCCACCGGCCCCTGCGGCAGGTGCACGTTGAAGGTGACGCCCGGGTAGGCGGCCCGATAACCCTCGACGCAGCCGGTCAGGACCGCCGCCAGGTCGAAGCGTTCCTTCACGGTGGTCGCCAGCGCCTGTTCCAGGCGGCGTGCCTCGGTCATGCGCGTGAGCAGCCGATTGAGGCGGTCGATGCCGTCCTGGGCGCGTGCCATATACACCTTGGCCTCCTCTGGCAGGGGTTGCGCCGCAAGGTTGTCGAGGGAGGACCGCACCACGGCCACGGGCGTGCGCAACTCGTGCGACAGGCGGGACGCCATGTGCTCCAGGTAATGATGGTACTGGGCGAGTTTTGCCAGCACGCTGGAAAAGCTGCGCGAGAGGTCGCCGAGCTCATCCCGGGCACGGGCGCTCTGGGTGAGTCCGCCACGCACCCGGCCCTGGGGATCGATCGCCGCCTCGGCTTCGTCGCGCAGGCGGCGGATGCGCCAGGACAGTCGCGTGGCGAACAGCAGCAGCACCAGGCTCACCGCGACGAAGGCCACGAGCACGGTGCTGAACAGTTGTTCGAGCGCCCGGTTGCGCATGGTGACCACCGCGTGGGTGGTTTCTTCCACCACCACGGCGCCGAACACCTGGTCGCCCACCCACACCGGGTGTGTGGCGGACACGACCGCGATGCGTCCGTCGAGCAGCGCCCGGCGCCCGATCTGGGCGCGGCCTGACAGCGCGGCCTCGACCTCGTCGCTTTCCAGCCGTGCGCCGGCCTTCTGCTCCTCCACCACCATCGCAGGGGGCTCCAGAATGCGTGCGTAAAGCGGGTGCAGGAAACGTGCTTCGAGCGCTTCCCAACGGTCGGCAGGCGCGCTGCGCGCCAGACTCTCCTGGGCCCGTGCGAGGCTGCCCACCTCGGCGATCACGCGGCGGCTGCGATCCACCACACGAATGCGGCTGGTGGTGCGCGCAAGCCCGGCGACGAGTTCCTGGATCTCGGGCGAGGGAACGACCAGTCGTCCCATGCCCTCGCGCCGTTCCACGGTCGAGGTGCCTGCCCAAGCGGCGATGCCCGCCTCGGGCTCGATGACGTCGGCCACCGCGAATGCGAGGTTTTCGCCGATGAGGGAGAGCGGCAAGGCGATCTCCACCGCGTAGCCGTCGGGCATCTCGCGCCACACCGCCTTGATGCGCGGTTCGGCCTGCTCAAGGTGCAGGCGCTCCTCGTGTAGGGCCACCAAGTAGGCGGGGCCGGTGCCAGGGCGCAGCGGACTGATTGCATAGCGGCGAAACGCCCCCTCCGGCGTGGTGAGCGCGATCTGCACCTGGTCAGCCGTGTCGAGTGCAGTGTCCCCCTCGTTGCGATAGTTCAGGTGGGGATCGCTGACCTCCAGCAGGGCGAAGAGGGTGGTGCCATACTGGCCCAGCCGCAGGCGGAAATGGATCGTGCCGCTGCCGTCCACGGCCCCGTAGGCGCGCACCTGTGCCACCTCCCGGGGCCAATCTGCGGCACTGCCATCGAGCTCGATGGGCGTGGGCAATGCGTGCAGGTACAGGTCGCCCGGCTCGTGCCAGGGCGAGCGCCCCGGCGCTTGCGGCTCGAACAGCCGTGCGCGTTCGTTGAGCGCCGTGGCGATGGCCTGGGCGGTGGCGGCCACCGCCTGCTCCTGGCCGGCGCGCAGATAACGCTCCATCTCCTGCACGAAGCGATAGCCCGACCAGGGAATCGCGAGCAGCACCAGGGCGACGAGCAGAAGCTTGGTGCGCAGGCCCACCCGCAGCAGCCGCAGCCTCATGGGCGCCAGCGGTAGCCCATGCCGTAGACGGTCTCGATCGCATCGAAAGCCGGGTCCACGGCGGCGAATTTCTTGCGGATGCGCTTGATGTGGGAAGTGATCGTGGATTCGTCCACGGTCAGCTGCGCCTCGCTCATCAGGTGATCGCGGTTTTTCAGGTGACCGGGAAACTTCGCCAGGGCGTGCACCATCCAGAACTCGGTCAGGGTGAGTGCCACCGGCTGCCCGCGCCAGGATGCCTGCACGCGCTTGAGGTCGAGGCGCAGCCCGCCGCGCTCGAGGAGGTCCTCGGCGTCGGCGTGACTCGCCACCGCATCCATGCGGCGAAACAGGGCGGCGATGCGGGCGAGCAGGTGCGGCAGGCTGATGTCCTTGGTGAGGTAGTCGTCCGCGCCCATGCGCAGGCCCGCGACGGTGTCGAAATCGCTATCGCGCGCGGTGAGAAACATGATCGGCAGGGTCGGGGAGAGCGCCCGCAGGTCGCGGCACAGATCGAAGCCGCCGTCGATTTCCGCACCGAGGCCGATGTCGATGAGGGCGAGATCCGGAAGATGGGACCGGAGGGCTTCGAAGGCGGGCTTGCGCGCTTCGAAGGTGACCACCTCGTAACCCTGGCGGCGCAGCGCGTCGGCGTAATTTTCCCGGATCGCGGGTTCATCTTCGATGATGGCAATGCGTCGGCTCATGTCACGGTCAAGTCCTGGGGTGCAGCGCGGACTATAGCGCAGTGACGCGCGGGGGTGGGAGGCGGAGGCATTTGCCATTTTCTTGCCAGAATTCGCCGGCGCCGTGCCCGATTGCCGCGCTAGTCTTTACAGCGTGTTGCGCTGGAATTCGGTGTATCACCCCCGTGAAGAAAAGGAGCCCGCCATGACCAACCCGGCATCCAAACGACCCCAGGCTGCCTATGCCGATCTGCTGCGCCTCGCCATCCACAGCCTGGCCGTGGGTCTCGCAACCGCCCTGCTTTTGGCGGGCACCGTCGCCGCGCTCGCCGCCGTCAACGATCCGCAGGCGGGGATCAGTGAACTGCCGCGTCTGCTGGAACACGCCCAGGCCGCCCCGCTCCGGGAAACGCAGGCCGCTGCGGAGCTCTCCCAATGATGGCGCCGTGGCCGGAACTCAAGACGCTCAACCAGCTGGCGCAGACCCCGCCCGCCGTGACGCCGGCATTCCCGCTCGCACCGGCGTTCATGGGGCCTGGCGCAAATGAGACGGCCGCGGACGAGTCCTGGCTCGGCGCCGAAGCCTGGGTGGATCCCACCTCCCTCTGCCCGGGTGGCTGAGCGGGTGCCCGGCAGCACCGCCCCGCACGGAGCGGGCCGTCCTGGCGCCGCCCTAGGGCATGTTCTCGTACACCACATGGCCCCCGACAAGGGTCATGCGCACTTGCCCTTGCATTTCGTAACCGAGGAAGGGCGTGTTCTTGCCCTGGCTTTTCAGCGCCTTCGCCTGAAGGCTCCAGTGGGCGTCGGGATCGAACACACATACATCGGCGCCGTGGCCGATGCCCAGGTGGCCGGCATCGAGGCGCAGGATGCGCGCCGGCTCGCTGGTGACCTTGGCCAGGGCCTGTATCAACGGGGTGCCGGTCTCCGCCGCCCATTTGAGGGTGAGTGGCAGCAGCAATTCCAGCCCCGTGGCACCGGGTTCCGCTTCGGCGAACGGCAATTGTTTGGCGTCGTCGTCCACCGGTGTGTGGTCGGAACACAGGGCATCGATGGTGCCGTCCACGAGGGCTTCACGCAGGGCATCCCGGTCCCGCGGGCTTCTGAGGGGGGGCACCAGATGGGCATTGGCATCGAAGTAGCCCAGGTCGCGATCGCACAGATGGGCGTGGTTGATGGAGACGTCGCAGGTGAGGGGCAGACCTTCCTGCTTGGCCGCGCGCACGAGTTCCACGCCCGCGTGGCTGGACAGCCGGCAGATGTGCACGCGCGTTCCGGTCTCGCGCATCAGGCACAGGATGGTGGAGAGCGCGATGGTTTCGGCACACACGGGAATCGCCGCCAGGCCGAGGCGGGTGGCGACTTCGCCGTCATGGGCGACGCCGCCCTGGGCCAGGTAGGGATCCTGGGGCCGCAGCCATACGCCGAAGTCGAAGGTGGCGGCATAGTCGAGGGCGCGCGCGAGCACCATGGTGTCATATAACGGGTGGTCGGCGTGGGAGAAGGCGACACAACCGGCATCGGCCAGTTCCGCCATTTCCGTCAGCACCTTGCCGGACAGGCCACGGGTGAGCGCGCCGAGGGGATACACGTGCGCCTGGTTGAGGGTGCGGGCGCGATGCTTGAGCATTTCCACCAGCCCGGGCTCGTCCAGCACCGGGTCGGTATCGGGCGGGCAGACCAGGCTGGTGACGCCGCCGGCGATGGCCGCCTGCATTTCCGACTCCAGGGTGGCGCGGTACTCGAAGCCCGGCTCGCGCAACCTTGCGGCAAGATCGATGAGCCCAGGGCACACGATGAGACCGCTCGCATCCACCACTCGATTGGCATGGAAGCCGTCCGGCGCGCGCCCGAGACCCACGATTTTACCGGCGGCGATGAACAGGTCCATCACCCCGTCGATGCCGTGCTTCGGGTCGATCAGGCGACCGTTGGCGATTTGGATCTTCATGCTTGCGCCTCGATGTCCACGCCCCGCGCCGGGGGGCCCGCGAGCAGGCTCATCACCGCCATGCGCACCGCGATGCCGTAGGTCACCTGCGGCAGGATGACTGCTTGCCGGCCGTCGGCCACGGCGGAATCGATTTCGACGCCGCGGTTCATTGGACCCGGGTGCATCACGATCGCATCGGGCTTGGCCAGCGCCAGTTTCTCGGGGGTGAGCCCGTAATACTTGAAGTACTCCTGTGCGCTCGGCAGGTAGGGACCGCTCATGCGCTCGTTCTGCAGTCTGAGCATCATTACCACGTCCACGTCCTTGAGTCCGAGGGCCATGTCGTGGAACACGTGCACGCCGAGGGACTCCACCCCGCGCGGTAGCAGGGTGCGGGGAGCGATGACGCGCACCTCCGGCACGCCCAGGGTGGTGAGGGCGTGGATCTCCGAACGGGCCACCCGGGAGTGCATCACGTCGCCCACCACGGCCACGCGCAGACGGGTGAAATCCCGCTTGTAGCGGCGGATGGTGAACATGTCCAGCAGCCCCTGGGTGGGGTGGGCATGGCGGCCGTCGCCGGCGTTGATCACGCTGATATGGGGTGCCACGTGGCGCGCGATGAAGTGGGCGGCACCCGATTCGGCATGCCGCACGATGAACATGTCTGCCCCCATGGCGGTGAGATTGTTCACCGTGTCGAGCAGGGTCTCGCCCTTGGATTGGGACGACGCAGCCACATTGAGGTTGACCACGTCGGCGGACAGGCGCTTGGCGGCAATTTCGAAGGTGGTGCGGGTACGGGTGGAGGGCTCGAAGAACAGATTGAAGATCGCCTTGCCGCGCAAAAGCGGCACCTTCTTCACTTCGCGCTCACCGATGCTGACGAAGGATTCCGCGGTGTCGAGGATGGTGTGGATGAGCTTGGCGGAAAGCCCCTCGATGGTCAGCAGGTGGCGCAGGTCTCCGGCTTCGTTGAGCTGCGGGTTGCGGGTCATCATCGCGTGGTTCGTTGGTGCAGGGTCAGACGCAGGGTGCCATCCCCGGCGAGGGTGAGCTGGACGTTCTGGTCGTCGCGCAGTTCCAGGGTGGTGCCCGCCACGTCAGGTTGGATCGGCAGTTCACGTCCCCCGCGGTCGATGAGCACCGCGAGCTCGATCCGCGCCGGGCGACCATAGTCGAACAGCTCGTTCATCGCCGCGCGCACTGTGCGCCCGGTGTGCAGCACGTCGTCCACCAGGACGATGTTTGCGCCTTCGACCTCGAACGGAATTGCGGAAGGTGCCACCACCGGATGCAGGCCGATGCGGCTGAAATCGTCGCGGTAGAACGTGATGTCCAGCAGGCCCAGAGGCAGTTTGGGCGACAGGTGCCGGTGCAAGCGCTCTGCCACCCACGCGCCGCCGGTATGGATGCCGACGAACGCGGTCTTGGCCGTCAGCCGCGGCGCCAGGGCCTGGGCCAGCCGTTCGATCAAGGCTTCCGGATCAGGCAGTCGCATATTGGTCGAAATAGCTCTGCAGGATGCGCTGGGCTGCCACCTGGTCGAGCAGCGCCTTGTTGTCTTTGAAATCACGCCCGCGCCGGCCCGTCTCGCGCAGCAGTGTCTCGGCTTCGTGCGAGCTCAGGCGCTCGTCCACCAGCACCACCGGCAGGCCGAAGCGCCCTTCCAGTCGATGCGCGAAACGGCGGCAGTGCGCGCTCATCTCGTGCTCGGTGCCGTCCAGGTGGCGCGGCAATCCTACCACCAGCAGCGTCGGTTGCCACTCGCGGACCAGGGCCGCGATCGCATCGAAGCGCGCCGCATTCGTCGCAGCGACGATCACCGTCAGTGGATGTGCGACCTTGAGCAGTGTCTCGCCCACCGCCACGCCGATACGGGCGAGGCCGAAGTCGAAGCCGAGCACGGTGCCGGCAGGGCGCACCTCAGGCGTGGCCGGCATCCTCCGAGAGCATCGCGGGATTGATGCCCAGCAGACGCAATGCGGCATCGAAGCGCGCCTCCAGCGGCAGATCGAACACCAGGCTCATGTCGGCGGCGACCGTGAGCCACGCGTTCTGGGCAAGTTCGTGTTCGAGCTGGCCGGGCGCCCAGCCAGCATAGCCGAGGGTCATGAAGAACTGCGCCGGTCCCTGCCCCTCGGCCAGCGCCTCGAGGATGTCCTTGGATGTGGTCAGTCCAAGCTCGTCCGTGACCCGCAGGGTCGAATGCCACTGGCCCAGCGGCCGGTGCAGCACGAAGCCCCGGTCCGTCTGCACCGGGCCGCCGAAATGGATCCGCGTGGTGCCGATCTCGGCGGCCGCGAGCGGGATGTCGATCTGGTCCAGCAAGGCCTGCAAGGTCAGATCGATGGCGCGGTTGACCACGATGCCCAGGGCACCCTGCTCGTTGTGCTCGCAGATGAAGGTGAGCGTCCTGGAAAAATAAGGGTCCGCCATGTTGGGCATGGCGATCAGGAAATGATTGGTCAGGTTGACATTCTGCATGGACCGGCCATCTGTGGCATATTGTAGCCGCCCGCGAACCAGGGCACAAACCCGTAATGGACACAGGGTCTTAGTCAACAGCGCCGGAAAAGGAAGGATGCGCAAATGCAAAATTCGCCCTATGAAGCGAAAGTCGAGGCAGGCAAGGAGTACTGGTACTGTGCCTGCGGCAAGAGCAAGAATCAGCCATGGTGCGACGGCTCCCATGCCGACAGCGGCGTGGAACCGATTCCCTTCACCGCCAAGGAAGATGGAACGGTGTGGCTGTGCGGCTGCCGCATGAGCGACAACCTTCCCTTCTGCGACGGCACCCACAACTCGCTCTGACGCCCTGCTGTCGCGCCGCGGCGCCATCGTGCCGCAGCCGCGCTGTCCGCGTGGCGCGGTCACCCGCACTCGATCGGACTAAGCCCGCTGGTCTGCTTGTGCCATTGCGCAGGCCCTCTCTTGCTCGCTACCATGCCCATGCATTCTGCGTGGGCGCAATGCCCTTTCTCTTCTGGCGTTTACTCGCATGTTTGGGCGGCTTGGGTCGCCCTCATTTTTTGGCCGCCGCGAGGATTTCAGCGATACACGCCGTCAGGCGCTGGGCGTAGTCGAGATGCAGGAATTCGTTCGGACCGTGGGCGTTGGCGCCCGGGCCCAGCACACCGGTGATCAGGAACTGCGCCTCGGGGTAGGCGGCGCCCAGCATGCCCATGAAGGGGATCGTCACCCCTTCGCCCTGGAAAGCGACCGCCTTGCCGAAGTAATGCTGTGAGGCCACCTCCATGGCCTGGGCGAGCCACGGTGCCGTGGGGGGTGCGTTCCAACCGCTTGCCGCCTGTTCGATGTCGAACCGGACCCGCGCGCCGTGGGGGGGATCGGCTTCCAGGAGCGCTTTGAGGCGTTCCGCCGCTGCCTGCGCATCCACCACCGGCGGCAGGCGCAGCGAGAGCTTGAGTGCGGTGGCGGCGCGCAGCACGTTGCCCGCGCCCGCCAGCGGCGGCAGGCCGTCGGCGCCCGTGACACACAGGGTGGGTCGCCAGCTGCGGTTGAGCACGAGCTCGGTGAGGTCGCGCGCCACCGGCCGGGTATTGCCGGCGAAGGGGAATCTTTCGTACACCCGGCGGCCGAGGATCTGGGCGGTCTGGGCTGCCTGGCGCTCTCGCTCTTCGGGAATTTCGGCATGGAAGGCTGCGGGCAGGATCGCGCCGCTCGCCGCATCCTCGATGCGGGCGAGCTGGGCACGCGCGATGCGGAAGCTGGAAGGCACGATTCCACTGGCATCGCCTGAATGCACGCCCTCGGTGAGCACCTCGACCCCGAGGGTGCCGCCCACCATGCCGCGCAAGGAGGTGGTACACCACAGGCGTTCATAGTCACCGCAGCCGGAATCGAGGCCGATCACCAGATCGGGCGCGCCGATGCGAGGCGCGAGCGCTTCCATGTAGGCCGGCAGGTCGGGGCTGCCCGACTCCTCGCTGGTCTCGATCAGCACCACGCAGCGCGGGTGCGCGATGCCTTCTTGCTGCAGGGCGGCGACGGCGGACAGCGCGGCGAAGACCGCATAGCCATCATCCGCGCCGCCGCGGCCATAGAGCCTGCCGTCCTCGATCACCGGCCGCCATGGCGCGAGGCCGTCGCGCCAGCCCTCCATCTCCGGCTGCTTGTCCAGATGGCCATAAAGCAGGACGGTACGCTCGGGCGCAGGCTTGCGGTCGCGTTCGAGCAGGGGGAGGTGGCCGGGGGCGGTGCCAAAGGCGGGAATCTCGATCAGCAGGGTCGGCGTGCGCTGGGGAAGCCGCACCACCTCGAGGGCCAGGCCGGCGATGGGCTGGCTGCGTGCCCAGTCCGCCGCCAGTGCCACTGCGCGGTCGAGATGGCCGTGGGCCGCCCAGTGCGGATCGAACAGGGGGGATTTGGCGGGGATCGCCACGTAGTCCGAAAGGCGCGGGATCACCGTCTCCTGCCAGGCGGTGCGAATCTGGCGCAGCAGGCGTTCAGGCATTAGCATGGGCTGATCATAAACCAAGCCGGCCCCCATGCCCCATTCCTCCGCCCTGGTCTGGTTCAGGCGCGATCTGCGCGATTACGACCATGCTGCCCTGTCACGGGCGCTGCAGTCGGCTGCGCGTGTTTACTGCGCCTTCGTGTTCGACACCGACATCCTCGGTCGCCTTGCAGACCCATGCGACCGGCGCGTGGATTTCATCTGGCATTCGGTCCAGGAACTCGCCATGGCGCTGGCAGCGATGGGGGGCGCGCTCATCGTGCGCCACGGCCGCGCGGTCGAGGAGATCCCTAGGCTCGCGGTCGAGCTCGGTGTGGATGCGGTTTATGCGAACCGTGATTACGAACCGGAGGCCATCCTGCGGGATGCGGCGGTGGCGCAGCGGCTGAAGGACGCGGGCATTGCGTTTCATGATTGCAAGGATCAGGTGATTTTCGAGCGCGACGAGGTGGTCAGCGGGGCCGGGCGGCCGTTCACCGTGTTCACGCCCTACAAGAATGCGTGGCTCAAGCGCGTGGGCGATGCCGACCTCGCCCCCCATCCGGTGGCGGAACATGCCGCACACCTCGCCCGTCCGCCGTTCGCCTCCCCCCTGCCGGCGCTCGCCGAGATGGGGTTTCGCCACACCGACCTTGCCAGCATCGGTGTGGTGCCGGGAATGCGCGGGGCACGCGCGGCATGGAACGCTTTCCGCGCGCGCCTCGCCGCTTACGACAGTGAGCGCGACCGCCCCGATCGGGACGGCACCTCGCGTCTGTCGGTCCATTTGCGGTTCGGCACCGTTTCGGTCCGTGAGCTGGCCCGTCACGCTTTTTATGCTCCCGGGCGCGGCGCCCAGGTCTGGCTGTCCGAACTCATCTGGCGTGAGTTCTTTCAGCAGATGCTCTACCACCACCCCCACCTGGTCACCCGGTCGTTCCGCAGCGAGTTTGACCGCATCCACTGGCCGGGGACGGAGGCACACTTTGCCGCCTGGTGCACGGGGCAGACGGGGTATCCCATCGTTGATGCGGGCATGCGCGAACTCAATGCAACCGGTTTCATGCACAACCGCGTGCGCATGATCGTGGCCTCCTTTCTCACCAAGGACTTGCTCGTGCCTTGGCTCAAGGGGGAGCGCTATTTCGCCGCGAAGCTGCTCGACTATGACCTCGCCGCCAACAACGGCAACTGGCAGTGGGCCGCCTCCACCGGCTGCGATGCGCAGCCTTGGTTCCGCATCTTCAATCCGGTGACGCAGTCGCAGAAGTTCGATCCGGAAGGACACTACATCCGGCGCTGGGTCAAGGCACTGGCGGCGGTGCCGCTGCGCTACATCCATGCGCCCTGGACGCTGGACCCGAGCGAGCAGGTGGCCTGTGGGGTGGTGATCGGTCGCGACTATCCCGCCCCCATCGTCGATCATGCCGCGGCGCGCGAGCGTGCACTCGCCCTGTTCAAGGCAGCTCGGGCAGGCGGATGAGGTCACGCACTTCGCGGGCAAAGCGGGCGCGGCAGGCCCGCTGCGCCCACTCGGCGGCCTGGCGGCTGTGGATGCCGGCTGCTTCCGCGGCAAGATAGGGCAGCATGACCGGATCAACGGAAAAGATGCGAAAGCCCAGCCCGACCATCAAGGGCAGCACGCCGGGAAGCTGACACAGCAGGCCGCAGACCTGCACGCGGCCAGCGAGCGCGCTGCCCGCGCGTGCGGCGATGTGTGCCAAAAGCCGCCACAGTGCCGGGGCGCAGGGGTCGAGCAGGCCGCGCAGGACGGGCAGGTCGCGGTCCGCGGCGAACAGGCACTGCATCAAGTCGTTGCAGCCCAGGGCGACGAAATCGGTGAGGGCGAGCCAGTCCTCGATCGCAAGCGCCGCCGCGGGTGTCTCCACCATCGCACCCACGGCGATGTGCTCCGGGAGGCGCGTGCGGATTTCATCGTGGCGCCGTGCCAACTCCTCCGGCGTCACCACGTAGGGAATCAGCACCGACAGGGCGTGATGCGCAGCAATGTGTGCGAGTCCCTCGAGCTCAGCGAGATAGACGCTGCGTACCGGCTCGGCATCGAACAGCCGCGCCCCCTGCAGGCCCAGCGCCCCGGCGAGGCCGGGCAACGGCGGCAGCCAGCCCGGGCGCTTGTCGCCCGCGATGTCCACGAGGCGTACCGTGACCGGCAGGGGTGCGGCCGCCCCGCATAGCTCGGAAAGGGTCGCGGCGAAGAATGCTGCATCGGGGCGCGAGCCATCGGCGGGCAACAGGTATTCCGAGCGCACCAGGCCGATGCCGCTGGCGCCAAGCGCCCGCGCGCGGGCAGCGGCGGCGGCACTGCCCACGCTCGCACGCAGGGTGAGCCTCACACCATCGCGGGTACTTACTTCGCCCGCCGGCGGGGGAGCGGCGCCGCCCGCCTGTGTCGATCGCGCGATGACGCCGCTGCGACCATCGAGAAAGACCGCGCTGCCTTCCGGCAGATGCGCAAGCTGTGGCGCTGCCAGCAGGACGGTGGGAACCGCTCGGCTCAGGAGACGCAATGCCGGATGGGACAAGGGGGCGCCCTCCACGAGCACGATGCCGGCGGGATCCCGCGCGAGCTGCTGAATCTCCTCCTGGCGCAGCACGCACACGGTCGCCGGGTCCGCCGCCGCCGCACCGTGCCGCAGCACGCCGCGGGCCTGGCCCGGCGCGAAGGGGAAACCCTGGATCAAAGGGTGCATGGCGGGAGTGTAACAAGGCGGCGTTGTAAGATGCAGGGCATGACTGTCCCCATCCACTGCCAGGCGATCTCCTGGCGCAGTGTCGAGCGCCTGGTTCGGCTGCTCGCAGAGCAGATCCGTGCCGACGGCTATCGCCCCGACCTGGTGGTGGCAATTGCCCGCGGCGGTTTCGTCCCGGCGCGGCTGTTGTGCGACCGCCTCGGCGTGATGGCCTTGGCGAGTATCCGCGTCGAGCATTACCGCGGCCCCCGCAAGATCCACCGGGCGCGCCTTGCCCAGCCGCTCAATGTTGCGGTGCGCGGCAAGCGCGTGCTGGTGGTGGACGATCTCGCGGATACCGGCGACACCTTTGCCCTCGCCGTGGACCATATCGGCGCACTGGGCGCAAAAGCAGTGCGCACCGCTGCGTTGCACCACAAGCTGCAGTCCCATTTCGCGCCCGATTACTGCGCGCAGCGCCTGCGGCGCTGGCGCTGGATCGCCTATCCCTGGGCGCGACTGGAAGACCTGGGTGCGCTCATCTGCGCCCTGCCGCCTGTGCCAAACGCGGCCCCCGCAGCGCTGGCCGCGGAACTCGCACGACGCCATGGGCTGCGCGTGGACCCCCGCGAAGTGGCGGATGCCCTGAGGCTGATGACGGTGGCGGAATCCTGAGCTTCCCGGCTTTGGCCCCCGTGGCGCGCAACCCGATGTTCGCGGGGTTCCACGCTCCCGAAATGACAACGCCCCGGATATGCCGGGGCGTTGCACGTCAAGGCCCTGTGGACGTGCTTACGCCGCCTTTTCCGCCGCCTCCTTGTGGTAGGCGACGATGCGCTCGACTTCGTTCTTCGAGCCCAGGATCACCGGCACGCGCTGGTGGATGCCCTGGGGTTGGATCTCCATGATGCGGTTGCGCCCGGTGCTGGAGGCGCCGCCGGCCTGCTCAACAATAAAAGACATCGGATTGGCTTCGTACATCAGCCGCAGCTTGCCGCCCTTTTCCTTGAGCTTGCTGTCCATGGGGTACATGAACACGCCGCCGCGGGTGAGGATGCGGTGCACCTCGGCCACCATGGAGGCGATCCAGCGCATGTTGAAGTCCTTAGCCCTAGGGCCTTCCTTGCCCTTGATGCACTCATCCACGTAGCGGCGCACCGGCTCTTCCCAGAAGCGGTAGTTCGACATGTTGATGGCGAACTCCTGGGTGTCGGCGGGGATGATCATGTTCTCGTGGGTCAGCACGAACTCGCCCACGTTCGGGTCCAGGGTGAAGCCGTTCACGCCGTGGCCGGTGGTCAGCACCAGCATGGTGGACGGGCCGTAGATGGCGTAGCCGGCGCACACCTGCTTCACGCCCGGCTGCAGGAAGGCCTCCACCGGCGTCGGGCCTTCGGCGTTCTTGTCCCCCGGGCAGCGCAGGATGGAGAAGATGGAGCCGACGGAAACGTTCACGTCCATGTTGGATGAGCCATCCAGCGGATCGAACAGCAGCAGGTATTTGCCGCGCGGGTTGCCAGCCGGGATCTGGTAGATGTCGTCCATTTCTTCCGAGGCCATGGCGGCCAGGTGGCCGGCCCACTCGTTGCGCTTGAGAAAGATCTCGTTGGACAGGATGTCCATTTTCTTCTGCTCTTCGCCCTGCACGTTCTCGGAACCGGCCGCGCCCAGCAGGCCCAAAAGGCCGCCGTGGTTGACGCCGTTGGAAATCATCTTGATGGCGGTGACGATGTCGTTCAGCAGGCCGGTGAAGTCGCCCGTGGCGCCTTGGACGCGGCGCTGTTCCTCGATCAGGAACTGGGTCAGCGTGGTGCCGAGATGCATGCTTACTCCTTGGGATATTTAGAAAATTAGAATGCCCTGATTATACAGAAATCATCAAATAACTCAATGGGATGCTTGTACTGGCGGGATGCTGCACAGGGTGCGACAACGTGTCGCATTCCGGGCCAGGGGCGGCCTCGGTAGCATCCGGGCTGAATCTGAAAAACGGAAAAGTACTTAACGCAGAGGACGCGGAGGTCACGGAGGAAAACGAACCCGATTTCACGGCAAAGGACGCGAAGGTACGCGAAGTAAACCTTCTCGGGTTTTCCTTTGCGATCCTTCGCGTCCTCTGCGTTCATGGCTTTAAAACTCAAAACGAGAATGACAATGCCGAATTTCTATCTGGTGCTTTTGCTATTGCCGCCCCTGTCCGCCTTCGCCGCCGAAACCCTGGACGAGGTCACCGTCACCGGCACCCGTGAGGGCCGGCTGCTGGCCGAAACGCCCGCCAGCGTCAAAGTTATCGCCGGTGATTCCGTGCGCCAGAGCAAGCCGGCCCACCCGTCCCAGGTCATGGGGCAGTCCCCGGGCGTGTGGGTCAATGTCACCGGCGGCGAAGGCCACATGACCGCCATCCGCCAGCCGTTGACCACGAATCCGGTGTATCTGTATCTGGAAGACGGCATTCCCACCCGCTCGACAGGCTTCTTCAACCACAACGCCCTGTACGAGATCAACCTGCCCCAGTCCGGCGGCATCGAGGTCAACCGCGGGCCGGGTACGGCGCTGTACGGGTCAGACGCCATCGGCGGCGTGGTGAACGTGCTCACCCGTCCGGCCCCACCCAAGCCCGAGGTGGAGGTGACGGCGGAAATCGGCGAGCACGGGTGGAGGCGGCTTTTGGGCAGCACGGGCAACACCTGGGGCGAGAACGGCCTGCGTGCGGATCTGAACCTGACCACCACCGACGGCTGGCGCGAACATACCGGCTATGACCGCCAAAGCGCGACCCTGCGCTGGGACCGGGCGCTGGGCGCGGACGCGCTGCTGAAGACGGTGCTCACCGCATCGCACATCGACCAGCAGACCGCCGGCAGCTCCGCCATCACGCGCGCCGACTACGAGAACAACCCGACGGTGAACTACACGCCCATCTCCTACCGCAAGGTGGGCGCGCTGCGCCTGTCCAGCGCCTGGGAGCGCGAGTCCGGCGACACCCTGGTGTCGCTCACGCCCTACCTGCGGGACAACCGCATGGAGCTGCTCGCCAACTGGTCGCTGTCCTACGATCCGACCGTCTACACCACGGCCAATCGTTCCTTCGGGCTGATGGGCAAGTGGCGCCGGGATTTCGCGCCCATGCGCGCGCGTCTGATCGCCGGCATCGATCTGGACGTGAGCCCCGGCAGCCGCGAGGAAAATCGCCTGGGCGCGCTCACCACGACCGGCACGGGCGTGTCCAAGATCTACACCGGCTACAGCGTCGGCACCCGGGTCTACGATTACGACGTGACCTTCGTCGGCGCCTCGCCCTATCTGCACGGCGAGCTGTCTCCCACCGAACGCCTGCGTCTGAGCGCCGGGCTGCGCTACGACCATCTGCGTTACCGTTTCGACAACAAGTTCGCGGCGGCCGCCGTGTCGGCCAGCACCAGCGAAAACGGCGGCGCGCCCGTCACGCGCTACTACGGCCAGTCGGACGACACCACCGTGCGCTTCACCCATCTCAGCCCCAAGCTCGGCGCGACCTATGCCCTGAGCCGGAACGCCAGCGTGTTCGCCTCCTACAACCACGCCTTCCGCGCACCGTCCGAAGGTCAGTTGTTCCGGCCCTCGGCGCAGACCAACGCGGCGCGTGCGCAAATCGCGGCGGCGTCCGCACTGGGCCTCAAGCCGGTGAAGGCGGACCAGTATGAAATCGGCGTGCGCGGCAAGGCGGGCGGGCTCGACTATGAGGCGTCGGTCTATCGTCTGGAGAAGCGTGACGACATCCTCAGCTATCGCGACCCGGCCACCAGCGCGACCCAGGTGGTGAACGCCGGCAAGACCCTGCATCGCGGCGTGGAACTCGGATTGGGTGCGCCCGTGGCGAAGGCATGGCGCCTGGACGCGGCCCTGTCCTATGCCAAGCATACCTACGAGGAGTGGCTGATTCCGGGCACGCCCAGCGTGGACTACAGCGGCAAGGAAATGGAAACCGCGCCGCGTCTGATCGGCAACCTGCGCGCGACCTGGGCGGCCGCCGAAGGCCGGCGCGTACAGCTGGAGTGGGTGAAGCTGGGCAGCTACTGGATGGACCAGGCCAACACCCGCAAGTACGACGGCCACGACCTGCTCAACCTGCGCGTCAACTGGGCCCTGTCGAAGCGGTGGGCGCTGTACGGCAGCGTGCAGAATCTTTTGGACAAACGCTATGCGGAGAGCGCGTCGGTGTCTTCCGGCACGGATGTGTTCGCGCCCGGCCTGCCGCGCACGCTCTACGCGGGGGTCGAGGCGAAATGGTGAAGTGGCTTGCGGCCGCGATCCTGTGCCTGCTTGGTTCCGCCTGGGCGCAGCACGACCACCGTTCGGCCAAACCCGGCCTCGCCGTGTCCGCGGTGTTCGACGACCAGGGCCGCGTGTGGCGGGCCGAAGCCCGCAACGGGCGCGTGTGGGTAAGCAGGTCCGATGACAAGGGATACCGCTTCCAACCCCCGGTCGCCGTCAACGCCGTGCCAGAAAGCATTGCCGCCGACGGCGAGAACCGGCCCAAGATCGCTGTCGCCGGCAAGCGGGTGTATGTCAGCTGGACGCAAAGCCTGGACAAGCCTTACACCGGCCACGTGCGCTTTGCCCGCTCGCTGGACGGTGGAAGGACCTTCTCCGAGCCCATCACCGTCAACGACGACCGCGAAATCATCAGCCACCGCTTCGACAGCCTGCTTCTCGATGCTCAGGGCCGCGTCTATCTGTTCTGGCTGGACAAGCGCGACGCGGCGGCGGCCCAGGCGCGCGGCGAAAAATATGCCGGCGCGGCGCTGTACCACGCCGTCTCCGACGATGGCGGCGCGAGCTTTTCCCCAAACCGGCGGCTCGCCGCCAACAGCTGCGAATGCTGCCGCCTGGCGACTGCTCTTGACCGGGATGGCGCGCCGCTGGTGCTGTGGCGTCACATCTTCGGCCGCAACGTGCGCGACCACGCGCTGCTCAAGCTCGACGGAAAATCCGAGCTGGTGCGCGTCTCATTCGACCAATGGGAAGTGGATGCCTGTCCCCACCACGGCCCGGCGCTCGCCGTTGGCCGCGACGGCGCGCGGCACCTGGCGTGGTACAACGATGCGCCCGCGGGCCACGGGCTGTTCTACGCCCGCATGGAGCGGGACGGCACCCTGTCGCAACCCCTGGGCTTCGGCCACTACGACGCCCAGGCCGGGCATCCGAGCGTGATCGCCGCGGGTGCGCGGGTGATGCTGGCCTGGAAAGAGTTCGACGGCGAACGAGCCTTGGTGCGGGTCATGGAATCCGCCGACGGCGGACGCAGCTGGCAGGCTGCGCGCCGCGTGGCCGACACCGCCGGCGCTTCCGATCATCCGCTGCTGATCGCCGACGGCGATACGATCTACCTGTCGTGGAACACCGCGCGGGACGGCTACCGGCTCCTGCCGCTGGCGCCGGAGGGCGCGCCGTGAGGTCGCTGCTCGCGCTCCTGTTGCTGTGCGTCTCGCTCGTCCATGCCGCCGAGCCGGACCTGAAACCGTTTCAGCGCGGCAGCGCGCAAGCCATCGTCGAGGCGCGTGCCGGCCGTCCCTTCATTCTCGCCTTCTGGTCGGTGGCGTGCGTGCACTGCCGTGACGAGCTGGCCCAGCTGGCGGCCCTGTCGCAGGCGTATCCGCAACTGGACCTGGTGCTGGTCTCCACCGACTCGCCCACGGCCGCGGCGGAGGTCCGGGCCGTGCTGGCGCAATACCGACTGCCGCGGGCGGAGCGCTGGGTGTTTGCGGATGATTTCGCCGAGCGCCTGCGCTTCGAAGTGGACCCGCGCTGGCGCGGCGAGCTGCCGCGCAGCTATCTCTACGGGCCGGGCAAGGCCGTGGAGGGAATCACCGGCACCATCGACGGTAAGCGCCTTGCCGCCTGGCTGCGGGCCGCCGGCCATGGGCACGATTGACCCGCCGCCGCTTTCGCAGGCTGCGCGCAGGGTCGCGCTGACGCTTGCCGGGTCGCTGCTGCTGCACGTTGTCGCGCTCGCCTGGCTGCCGCCGCCGACCCGCCCAGCCCAAGGGGCGCTTCCTTCGCTGCTGGAGGTACGGCTGCTCGTACCGGCGCCGACCGAAGCGGTGGTACCCCAGCCGGCCGTGTGGATGAAATCGCAGGCCAGCCCACAGGCAGCCCCCGCCCGGGTGGTCTCCGCGGCTGAAGCTGCCGCCCCCGTGCCCGCGTCTGTGGTTTCCGCCCCCTCTGCTCTCCCCGCACCCGACGGGGCGCCGCTGCTGCGTGGCGTGCCGGAAGCCCAACCGCTGCCGGAGCCCCGCCCTGTGGCGGATGCCCAGCCTTGGGCGGAGCCGATCACCCCGCCCGACCTGCGCGCCGCCTATCTTTCCAACCCGCGCCCGCCCTATCCGCTCGCGGCGCGGCGGCGCGGCCTGGAGGGGCGGGTGGTGCTCAAGGTGGAGGTTCTGGAAGACGGCAGCTGCGGCCGCCTGTCCGTCAGCCGCAGTAGCGGCCACGAACTGCTGGATCAGGCGGCGCTCGAGGCGGTGAAGCAGTGGCGCTTCGTGCCCGCCCATCGAGGGGGCGCGGCGGTTGTCGCGTGGGTGGAAGTGCCCATCGTCTTCCGCCTGGAGGATGGGGCGCGCGGTGCGGCCGCTACTGGCTCGTCAGCTGATCCTGCCGGGTGAAGGTCCAGGTCCGCGTGATGGCCAGGATGTCGGTATCGCGCCGAATGTCCTCGGGAAAGGGCGCGAAGGGGCTGGCGAGCTGCACGATGCGCTGTGCCGCTTCATCGAGGATGCGCGAGCCGGAGGAGCGGTCCACTTCCACCCGCTCCACGGATCCGTCCGCGCGCAGGTGCACGGTCAGCAGCAGGCTGCCGTAAAGCTTCTTCTGCCGCGCTTCCTCCGGATAGTTGAGGTTGCCTACTCTTTCCACCTTGATCCGCCAGTCCTCCACGTAGCGCGCGAAACGGTATTCCTCGGCGCGCGCGCCGACGAAGCGCCGCTTGGGCCGCTCCTGATAGGCCTGATACTGGCGCTCGATCTGCGCCTGCAGCCGCGCCATCTCTAGACTGCGCTGGATCAGATCGTGGGCATCGGGCCGCGCGCCACTGTGCTCCTGTGGAACGTTCTCGGAGGCCGGCAGGGGCAGGCTCGGGCTTGCCCGCAGCTGGGTCAGCAAGGCCTGCTGCTGTCGCTCCATCTCTTGGAGTTTGGCGAGCTTCTGCTTGAGTTCGGGTTGCGGTTCCGTATCCCTGTGCGCGGGAAACGGCGAGGTGGCGACGAGCTTCTGCTCCGTGTTCCCCCCACCCTCCAGATTGGCCTGCGCCAGCAGCTTCGCGTCGGTTGGCCGCGTCGGGGATTTCGCGTTTACCAGCACCACCTGGAGCGGCCGTGTGCCCGTGTCTGCCTGGGTGCGCGGGTCGTGCGTGAAATGCAGGCTCAGAAGGAGCGCGTGCAGCAGCGCCGAGAGCACCAGAAAAGGAACGATCCGATGTCCGGGGTCGCGTTCCGCGGCGAACCAGGCGCCGGAAAGCGGCAATGGAGCGGTTTGGGCCAAGACTGCTTTCATGCACCCGGGAATGGAAGGAATGCCATGATTCTAGGCAAAGGCTCGCGGCTTGTCACACCGCCGCGGCGAAGACGCAGGTGATTTCCGGTCCGAGCAGGTCGACATCCCGTACCGTAAGCTTGACTGCCGTGCCCGGTGCCAGCGTTGGCATGGCGATGGCGCGTACCACCAGCGGCAGGCCGTCGATGCGTACCAGCTCGTCGCGGATCACGGCACCGGCCAGGTCCGTGATGCCTTCCTGCAGCACATAGCGCAGGGTCCAGTAGCGCTCCATGGTGCGCTGGAATGCGTTGTAGGCCTCGTAGGCCGTCTCGAAGGCGCGCAGAGCCGACTGGATTTCCTCCCCATCTGCGGTGTAGGGCGGCGTCTCGCCGCGGATGTGGGCGATCAACTGGCGCTGATTGATCAGGTCCACGTAGCGGCGCAGGGGCGAGCTGGTCCAGGCGTAGTGGGACACGCCCAGGCCCTGGTGCGGCAGCGCCTCGGTGGTCATGTGCGTCTTGCCGCCGCTCTGGGCGCGGTAGATGGCGGCGAAACCGCGCTCGGCGGCGATCTGACCGGCGCGGCTGTTGACCAGGATCATCATCTCGGCCACCACCTTGTCGATGGGCGTGCCGCGTTCGCGGTGGAGGATGCGCACGTGATCGTTGTCCACCTTGAACATGTATTCCGGGATCAGGCTGCGGCCCTGATCGCGCGCGCCACGCTTTTCCTCCAAATGTTCCGCGAAGTGCCACAGCCATTCCAGCTCGTCGCGGTAGCGGTAATCGGCGCCGCTGCCGATGGTGCCGATGTTGAACAGCGGCTCCAGCTGCTCGTGGCGCAGGTTGGCGGCGATGTTCACGCGCTCCAGGCGCATCTCCATGGCCGTGATGGCGTAGTCCGGCGCCACGGTGAAATAGGTGGACAGGGCGGGGCAGGCCACGCCTTCCTTCAGGGTGAACACGTCCACCACCGCATCCGGCAGCATGGTGATCTTGTCGCCGGGCATGTAGACGGTGGATAGGCGCTGCCGTGCAACGGCGTCCAATTCCGAGCCGGGCGGGATGCCCAAGGCCGGCGCGGCAATGTGGATGCCCACCCGCACCTGGCCGTCCGCAAGCCTGGTCAGCGAGATGGCATCGTCGATCTCGGTGGTGGTCTCATCGTCGATGCTGAAGGCGGCGACTTCCGCGAGCGGCAGGTCGAGGTGGTGCTCGACCATGGCGACGTCCCCGAAGCCCGGCCCTTGCGGGAACCACTCCAGCAGGAAGCGGTTGAGGTGGTAGTCGCGGCTGGAGGGGATAGCCCCGCACTTTTCCAACAGATGCGGGATCGAAAGGCCGGTTGCCGCCGCCGCCTGCTCCAGTGCCTTGGTTTCCAGCGCGCCTTTCTCCGGGGCGTAGAGCAGCCGATTCAAGCGCGGCTTGAAGTCCTCCGGCAGGGTGAAGGCGGAAAGTTCCGCCACGTAGCGCGCGAGCAGCTCGGCCTGCTTGCGCTTGCGCTCCTCGCCCGCCAGCGCGGCCTTGAGCGCGTCCTCCGGCGCGGGCTTGTAGCGGCCGCGGCCCTTGCGGTAGAAGTACATAGGCGCGCCGTGCAGTTTGATCAGCAGCGCGGCTTTCTCGACGGCATCGGGTTCATGCCCGAAGTATTCCCTGGCCAAGGCCTGGTAGTCGAATTCCTCGGTCCCCGCGGCTTCCCACAGGAAATGCAGGTCCATCTCATCGGCCAGCCGCTGCGCCGCCTCCATGAAGCCGGTTGGCGCCGGCGCCTGGAACTGGAACAGCACGTCGCCCGCCTTGATCTTCCCGCGCTTGCCGTGTTGCGCCTCGACCTGGAAAGAGGTGCCGTTGTCGGCGAGGATGGTGCCGACCTTGAAATGGCCATCCTCGAAGTAGAACAGATACATGAAAAAAACCGCGCAGAAAAGCCCGGCAGTTTACCGGACGCGTTTGACTCAGGCCAGCCCGGCGAATTCGAGGAGGGCGTCGATGTGCTCGGCGAAACGGCTGAAGCCGTGGTCGCCGCCTTCCAGCACGATCTGCCGCGCGCCGGCGTAGCGTTGCACCGCGTGTCGGTAGTCGAGCACTTCGTCGCCGCTTGCCACCAGCAGCAGATAGCGCTCTGGGTGGATGGCCTCGACTTCCAGCGCGCGCAGCGCATCGAGATGTTGGGGCGTGAGCTCGTAGCGTTCGCCGGTGTAGAGATTTTCCTGCGGCCCGAGCAGGCCGGCGAGCAACGCGTAGGGCCGCACCGCGGGATTGATCAGCACCGCCCGCGCCTCATACTGCTCCGCCAGATGGGTGGCGTAGTAGCCGCCGAGGGAACTGCCCACGAAGGTCACCGAGCCGGGTTGGTGCGCTCGCAGCCAGGCTTCCACCAGTGCGATGGCCTCTAAAGGCCGATGGGGCAGGGCCGGCGCATGGAATTGGTCTGCGAGCCCGCGCGCGGCCATGGCTGCCTGCAACTGTCGTGCTTTCTTCGATGCCGGCGAGCTGTTGAAGCCGTGCAGGTAGAGGATCAAGTGCGGTGCCTCTCAGTCCTGCTTCAGCCGATCCAGCAGCTTCTGATGTATGCCGCCGAAGCCGCCGTTGCTCATCACCAGCACATGGTCGCCGGGCCGGGCGAAGCGGGCGATGGCCTCGATCAGCCCATTCAGATCCTCATGGGTCTCGGCCTTGGCACCCAGCGGCGCGAGTGTGGCGGCCGCGTCCCAGGAGAGGTTCGCCGTGTAGCAGAACACATGGTCGGCGCCGGCGAGACTGGCGGGGAGCCGCTCCTTCATCACGCCCATCTTCATGGTGTTGGAGCGGGGCTCCAGCACGGCCAGGATGCGCGCGCCATCCACCTTGGCGCGCAGGCCGGCCAGTGTGGTCTCGATCGCGGTGGGGTGGTGGGCGAAGTCGTCATAGACGGTGATGCCGTTCACCTGGCCTTTCACCTCCATGCGCCGCTTCACGTTCCGGAACTGCGCCAAGGCCTCGATGGAAACGCATGCCGGCACGCCGGCGTGGCGCGCGGCGCCGATGGCGGCCAGCGCGTTGTGGCGGTTGTGGGCGCCGAGCAGGTCCCACTGCACGCGGCCCTGGTGGGCATCGCCGAAGAACACGTCGAAGCCGCCGCTGGCGTCGGCATCGGAGGCATGCCAGCCGTCGTTAACGCCGATTCTCTCCACCGGCGCCCAGCAGCCACGTTTCAGGATGCGCGCCACGCTTTCCTCCTGGCCGTTGGCCAGCACCAGGCCGTTGCCGGGCACGGTGCGCACGCAATGGTGGAACTGGGTCTCGATGGCGTCGAGGTCACGGAAGATGTCGGCGTGGTCGAATTCCACGTTGTTGATGATGAGCGTGCGCGGACGGTAGTGCACGAACTTGGAGCGCTTGTCGAAGAAGGCGGTGTCGTATTCGTCCGCCTCCACCACGAAGAACGGGGTATCCGTCAGTCTTGCAGACACGCCGAAATTCTCCGGCACGCCGCCGACGAGGAAGCCGGGCTTGAGTTTGCCGTACTCGAGGATCCACGACAGCATGGACGTGGTGGTGGTCTTGCCGTGGGTGCCGGCCACCGCCAGTACCCATTTCTGATGCAGGATGTTCTCCAGCAGCCACTGCGGGCCGGAGATATAGGGCAGGCCGCGGTTGAGGATTTCCTCCATCAGCGGATTGCCACGGGTGATCACGTTGCCGATGACGTAGACGTCGGCGTTGAGCTTGAGCTGGTCGGGCGAGAAGCCTTCGATCAGGCCGATGCCCTGCGACTCCAGCTGTGTGCTCATGGGCGGATAGACGTTGGCGTCGCAGCCGGTGACCTTGTGGCCGGCCTGCTGGGCGAGCACCGCGATGCCGCCCATGAAGGTGCCGCAGATGCCGAGGATGTGGATGTGCATGAGAACTGTCTTTTTCACCCCAGAGACGACCAGGCGATCGGGTTTGGCCGTCCGGTCGGCCCATCTTGGCCTGTTTTCTCCGTGCCTCCGTGTCTCTGGGGTGATAGGCTTTTGGAAATAACGCACTATAGCGAATTTCCCTGCGGACATGAAAATCCCCACCCACCTCGTTACCGGCTTCCTCGGTGTGGGCAAGACCACGGCCATCCTCCACCTGCTCGCCCACAAGCCCGCGAGCGAGCGGTGGGCGGTGCTGGTCAACGAGTTCGGCCAGGTGGGCATCGACGGCGCGACCCTGTCCGCGAGCGGCGTGGCGGTGCGGGAGGTGCCGGGCGGCTGTCTCTGCTGCACGGCGCAAATGCCCCTGAAGGTCGCGCTGACCCGCCTGGTGCGGGAGGTGAAGCCAGACCGGCTGATCATCGAACCTTCCGGGCTCGGCCATCCCGCGGGTGTGGTGGACGTGCTGCGGGAGGAGGGACTGGGCCTCGCCCACGCCAACGTCATCTGTCTCGTCGATCCCCGTCAGCTTCGCGACCCCCGGGTGTGCGGGCATGAACTGTTTCGCGACCAGATTCAGCTCGCCGACGTCCTGGTGGCGAACAAGGTTGACCTGGCGGCTGCGGCCGACCTGGCCGCGTTCGAGACGCTGGCGCATGCGGCCTATCCGCCCAAGCGTCTGGTGGCACGTGTCGAGCATGGGCGGCTCGATTTAGCCTGGCTGGGTCTGGCCGGTGCCGCACCGCGGCTGGCTCACGTCCACGATCCGGCGGCGTTCGAGGCCCGCGGCTGGACCCACCCTGCATGCGCCTGTTTCGACCCCGCCGCAGTGCGGGCGCTGTTCCAAGCCTGGATGCATCAGCCCGGCCTTGTGCGTGCCAAGGGCGTGGTGCGGGTGGGGCGGGACTGGCGCCTTTTCAACCTTGCGGGCGGGGTGGTGGACGTGCAAACGCTGGCTTATCGCGGCGACACCCGTATCGACGTGGTCGGGGAACGGGGCCTTGACTGGGCCGCTGTCGAGGCCCAGCTCTGCGCTGCGCTACAGAACAGGTCATGGATGCCGCTATAATCGCCGTTCATATCCATCCGATCGTCTTCTGTGAGCGAATCCGCCCCCATCGCCGAATGGGCCCGAGCCACCCTGCTCAAGCTCAGTGAGCTCAATCTCCCCCCGACGCCGGAAAATTACGCCAAGTGGTATGCGCTCATTTCGGGGATTCCCCGCCGCGAGATGAGCGAGGCCAGTCGCGCGGCCTGCGAGGAAATGGTGCAGGCGGTGAAGGATCTGGCGGAATCCCTGGTGAGCCGCGCCCAGCGCCTGGAACAGGAACTGGCCGGAGACAACGCCGCCCTGCGCGAAACGGCGGGCTACATCCGAGCGAGCGAGGGGCAGGCGACGCTCATGCAGCTGATGGAGACCCTCCTCAGCAAGGCCGATGCGATCTACACCCGCGTGGACAGCGCCTGCTCCGATGTGGAGTCCACGCGCAGCGCGCTCGCCCATCTGACCGAGGAACTGGTGCAGACCCGCCAGGCGCTCCAGGAGGATCCGCTCACTGGCGCTTACAATCGCCGCGGCATGGACGCAGTGCTGCTGCGGGAGGTGGCACGCGCGCGGCGCAACCACAACCGGCTCGTGGTGGCGATGCTCGACGTGGACCACTTCAAGCAGATCAACGACGCCCACGGCCATGATGCGGGCGACAAGCTGCTGGTGCATCTGACCACCGTGATGCGTTCCGCGCTGCGGGAGGCCGATGTGCTGGTGCGCTACGGCGGCGAGGAGTTCCTGCTGATCCTGAGCGATGCCGATCTGCGCGGTGCGCGCTTCGTGGTGGACCGGCTGCGCCAGGTGATTGCCAAGGCGCCGCTGCACTACGAGGGCAAGCGCATCGAAGTGACGGTGAGCGTGGGCATCGCGCAACTCCAGGAGAATGAGAATGGCCAGAATCTGGTGCTGCGCGCGGATCACGCGCTCTACGAGGCCAAACGCGCCGGGCGCAACTGCGTGCGGGAGGCCGATTAGCCTTTAGCCGCCTGCGGCCAGTGTGGCGGCATGATGAAGCCGCGGGCGCATTCGTTCCACCAGCCCCTGTCATCCGCTTCCAGTTCCGCCACCAGCACTGGCGTGGTTGCGCTCGCGAAGTGCCGGCTGAGGATCGCCTCGAGCGCCGCGGCGCTGAACAGGGCATGGGGCGTTCCATCGCGCACCCGCGCCGGGGCGAGCCATGCCAGCCGCGGGAGGATGCGGTAGCGGCGCCGGGGATCGAACCGTGCGCTGCCGTGGCGGCACCACCAGCCGCGCAGGTGGTGCGGAGAGACGCCGTGCGGCAGATCCGCCTGCCCGTGGTCGCGGGGATGAAACAGGTAGCCGCGGATGAGCACCCGCCCTGGCAAGGGGGTGGGCAGGCCCAGGGCGGCCCCCGCCTCCGGCTCTGCGCTCAGGCGGATCTGCCGCGCAAGCTTGGCGATGCGGTCGGCCAGCACATCGCCGCTCGTGGGCCCCACATAACCGGCAAAGCCCCGGCCGGGGTCGAGTTGGAGATAGAATTTCACCACGCTCTCCCAGTGTTGCGAGCCGCCCCACTCGGGCTTGCTGAACACGAAGTCGAATTCGCCCAGGGTGTGTTTGTCGCGCCGCAGCGCCACGTTGTGGGCGATGAGCTCGAGGCCGGGCGTGTGCCGCAGCCAGAATTCCACCAGCCGCTCGAAGTAGCGTCCCAGCCGGTGGCCGGCACCCCGTGCCAGAAATGTTTCGAGCGGCGCCGGCGCCCGGTCCAGGGCCAGCAGCCAAGGCCGCGCGGCCTCCAACGCGGCGGCGCCGAAGGCGTCGTCCACCAGCGGGAGGCCGGCTTCGGGCCCAAGCAGGGCCGGGCTGCCGATGGTCCAGGCGAGGTCACGCACGGCGGGGTGGGTAAGTTCCATCGCCAGCCCATCGCTGGGCGGGTATCCGGCCGGATGGTGTCGGCCCGATGCGCCTTGGCTGGGGGCCGAGGAGGCGGCGCCAGATCCCCTGCTCGGGGGTTTGAGGGGCTCGGAGGCCGTGGCATCCCCGGACATTGAGCGAAGCTGCATGGGGCGATGCTAGGTCAGCCTCGGCTAGCATGCAACGCAGCCGCTGGTCAGCCGACCGCGGTTTGACGCGTTAAGGCCTCCACAGGGAAACTTGCGCATGGGGTCATGGTCTGTGGGGATGCCCGTCGCCGGCCGCGTGTCCGCGCCCGATCCCGCCGGCATCCGTTTGCTTTAGGAGTCGAAATGAAACGTTTTGTCGTCTTATTGTCCGTCGTCCTGCTGGGCATGCCGCTTGCCGCCTGCTCACAGCCGAAGGATGCCCCGGCCGCGGCCTCGCCCGTGCCCGTGCAGGCCCCGGCACCCGCAGCGCCGCCAGTGGTCGCGGGGCTGCCGGACTTCACCCAGCTCGTGGAGCGGGTGGGCAATGCGGTGGTGAACATCAGCACCACCCAGACGGTGCGGGAGCGCGGCATCTCGCCCTTCCCCAATCTGCCGGAGGACGACCCGTTTTGGGAGTTCTTCCGCCGCTTCATGCCTCCGCAGCAGGGGCCACGCGAGTTCCAGACCCGGTCCCTGGGCTCCGGCTTCATCATCAGCCCGGATGGCTACGTGCTCACCAATGCCCACGTGGTGGACCGTGCCGACGAGGTGATGGTGAAGCTCACGGACAAGCGGGAGTTCAAGGCCAAGGTCGTGGGGGTGGATCGCCGCACCGACGTGGCGGTGTTGAAGATCGACGCCAGCGGCCTGCCCACCGTGACCATCGGTGATCCCAACGCCCTCAAGGTGGGTGAGTGGGTGGTGGCCATCGGTTCTCCCTTCGGATTCGAAAACTCGGTGACCGCCGGCATCGTCAGTGCCAAGGGCCGTTCGCTGCCCGGCGACGCCTTCGTCTCGTTCATCCAGACCGACGTGGCGGTGAACCCCGGCAACTCCGGCGGGCCCCTCTTCAACATGCGCGGCGAGGTGGTGGGCATCAACTCGCAGATCTACAGCCGCACCGGCAGCTATGCCGGCCTGTCCTTCGCGATCCCGATCGATCTCGCCCTGGAAATCAGCAGCCAGCTGCGCGGCACCGGCAAGGTCAGCCGCGGCCGTCTGGGGGTGCAGATCCAGGAAGTGACCCCCGATCTGGCGGCCTCCTTCGGCCTCAAGGAAGCCAAGGGCGCGGTGGTGGCGGCGGTGGAGAAGGGCAGCCCGGCGGATCGCGCGGGCATTCAGCCCGGCGACGTCATCCTGAAGTTCGAGGGCAAGGACGTGCCCAATTCCGCCGTGCTGCCGCGCATGGTGGCGGCGGCCAAGCCTGGCAGCAAGGCGAAGGTGGAAATCTGGCGCGACCGCGCGACGCGCACCCTCACCGTGACGCTGGGCGAATGGGATGCGGACACCACGGTGGCGAAGGGCGAGTCCAAGGCCGACAAACCCGATCGTCTTGGCCTCGTGCTGTCCGAGCTGAGCGCCGAGGATCGCCGGCGGCTCGGTGTGGAAAACGGCCTGCTCGTCCAGGACGTGAGCGGCAACGCCCAGCGTGCCGGTGTACGGCGCGGGGATGTGGTGCTGGCCCTGGGCGGCGAAAAGGTGACGAGCCTGGAGCAATTCGCACGGCTGTTGAACGCCCGTGCCAACGAGAAGGTCATTCCGTTGTTGATTCAGCGCGGCGACCGCACCTTATTCGTGCCGGTGAAGATCGGCGAGTGAAGTTCGTTGTGGAATGGAGAAAGCCCGTCGGACGGCGGGCTTTTTTTTGTGCTACCGGAAGCGGTATTCCGCTTTGAACCAGAGACTGCGCTCCGGCATGGGATACGCGGTGTAGGTGCCAGGCGTGAATGTGCTGCGGGTGGCGTAGCTGAAGTATTTTTCGTTCAGCAGATTGTTCACCTGCGCGCTGAGCCGCCAGCGTCCCATGTCGTGCACCAGCTTCAGGTCCACGGTCGTATAGGCGGGCGCTTTCTGGCCGAAGTCATTGGTCTGGTCGTTGTCGAAGCGCTGTTCGCCCACGTAATTCACCACTCCGCTCAGGCGCGTGGACGCGGTAAACCGCCACGAAGCGCCAAGGGATGCCGCGTGGCGGGGCACCATGGGCACGTCGTTTCCGGCCACGTCGACGCCGCCGTACACCCCTTCGCGGAATTTCGCCACCGCATAGGTGTAGTTGGCGAAGGCATCCAGCGTGGGTGAAATCTGCCAGCGCCCTTCGAGCTCCACGCCTTCGCGCTTGGTCGGCGCCAGGTTCATGTTGGTGAAGGTGATGGCGTTGTAGTGCAGCTCGTTGTTCAACAGCAGCTGATAGAGGGTTGCGCGCAGACGGTAGCCAGGCCGCTCGAACGCCATGCCGATCTCCCGGTCGTGGGAGGTCTGTGGTTCCAGCATGGTGATGTTGCCGCTGAAGGCGTCGTAGTTCTCGTTCACGGTGGGCAGGCGGAAGCTGCGCCCGAACTTGCCGAACAGCGCGAGGCCCAGCGGCAGTTCATGGCGCAGGCCCACCTCGTAGGCACGGGGAGAGCGGGACTGCGTGTGGCTTGTGACTGGGTTGAGCACATTGTCCAGGCGGTAGTCCACTTTTTGCACGCGGCCGCCGACGGCGACCAGCGTCCGGGCTCCGAGCCGCGTGGTGTTCTGGAAATAGAAGGCGCGGCTGCCCTGTCGGCCCCGCACGTGGTCGCTGGGGCTGGCGATCGTCCCCGGGCTCGTGGCAGCGCGGGAATCGTAGTCCCACCTCTGCAAATCGACGCCGGCGACGAGGGTGTGCTCAGTGCCGAATGCCGTGAGCGGCAGCCGGATGCGGGGCGTGAAGGCGAGCAGACCCAACTCCGACTCCACATAGCGGTGGAAGAAACCGAAGAAATAGTCGTGGTTGTAGATGCTCTGCGCCTTCGTGCGGTAGCCGAGTTCCGCCGATACATCGGCGGCACCCACCTTCTGCGTCGTGCCCAGGCTCATGTGCCAGCTTTCGTAGGTGGCATAGTCGAGCGGTGTCGAGGTGCCGCGCCGATCGGTTTCCAACTGGTTGATGGAGGGCGGCTGCACCCGCCGGGTGCCGGGCAGGCGCAGGTCCTGGTCGGTGGCGCCGAACTTCAAGACGACCTCACCGGCGCCCGCGTCCATGCGGAAGTCACCGTACAGGCTTTTCTGGTCGTTGGCGTTGTTGGCGCGGTAGCCATCGGAATGGTACTGATTGGCGGTGAGCCGCAAGCCCATGCCCTCACTGCCCAGGCTGAATCCGGCCTCGGCGTTCCACGTTCCATAGCTGCCCGCGCCCGCACTCGCCTGGGCGGCGCGGCCGGCTTTGGGGGATTGGGTGACGATGTGAATGGTGCCGCCGGTGGCGTTGTCGCCGTAGAGGGTGGCGCCGCTGCCGCGCACGATCTCGATGCGCTCGATCGCGGACAGGGGAATGGCGGACCACTTGACTGCGCTGAGGTCGAGGTCGTTCAAGCGCTGGCCATCGAGCAGCACCAGGGTGTTCTGGTTGCCCGTCATACCAAAGCCGCGCAGGTCGATGGCGTAGTCCGGTGTGCCCGAGGCGTTGCGAATGTGGATGCCCGCCTGGGCGGCCAGGAGTTCGGGCAGGGTCGCGAACGGGCCGTTGGCAATGTCCGCTGCGGTGATGACGGTCACGTTGAATGGCGTGGCCGCGGGCGGGCTCGCGAACCGCGTCGGGGTGACCGTGATCGTCCCCAGATCAAACGTGGAAGTGTCCTCGGCGAAGGCCGGGGTGAAAGCGCAGGCGATGGCGCCCGCGATCAGGCTTTTCTTCATGATGGCTCCCTCAAGGCGGCAGGCAACCCGCATGCCGCTCACGTCAAGAACATGAGCGCCGAAGGGAGCGGGCAAAGACTTGCTTGATGCGAAATCCCGGCGTACCGCACCCCGCAGTACTCACGGCTGAATTCCAGGCCGGTCTCCGGGCTCGCGAGCGGGTTTCCCCCGGCATGCCGCCTTCCCGGGTTTCCCCAGTGGCTCGATGGCCGGGGTGGCCATCGGGGCATGCCTTGACTCGCCTACCGTTGCGGGTGCAGCGCAGGCTTGGACCTGACTTCCCAGTTTCACCCTCCAGCCTGACGGCCGGAGGACACCTGAAACGGGTGCGATTCTAGCACATGACCCCTCGGGGGCGTGGTCTTAAGGCTCAGAAAGGTTCGAGGCGGGCTTCGTAGCGATAGACGATGAGGCGGTAGAGCTTCTCGCCGATCTGGATATGGGCCGATTCGCGCCGGTCGAGGCTCATGGCGTTGCCGCCGGCGGCGGTCTTGGTGGAAAACCCGAAGGCATCCGCAGCAATCAGCTCCTCGAGCAAGGTGCGCAGCTCGAAGTCCGGGATGGGGTCGCCACTGTTGTTGATCAGCCGGCAGGTTTTGCCGCGGGCAGTCTGCCCCTCCACTGTCACTGCATCCGGGCGCAGGGGATTTGATAGGTCGAAGTCCGCGTTCGGGTCCACGAATTCCATAGTCAGCGCTTGCTCACGCCAGTGGATTTTGTTCCAAAGTACTTTCAAAACTGCATGTTAGCAGTTGACCTAGCAAGATTTTCCAAATTATAGTGCCATCATGGATGCGGAACTGAAGCAGCTCGAACAAAAACTGTCACAGCTCCTCGAGTTCTGCCAACGCCTGCGCGATGAAAACCATCGACTGCGCCAGCAGTTGGCCTACGAGCAGAACCACAACAAGCACCTGAGCGACAAGCTTGCGGGGGCGAGGACCCGTCTTGCGAATCTGCTGGAAAGGATTCCGGAGGCTTGAGCATGGCGGCGCCCAAAGGCCTCGAAGTGACCCTGTTGGGACGTTCGTTCCGTGTGGCCTGCGCGCCCGAGGAGCAGGCGGGCCTCCAGGCGGCGGTGGAATACCTCGACCGCAAGATGCAGGAAATCAAGGATTCAGGCAAAGTCGCAAGCCTGGAGCGCATTGCCATCATGGCGGCGCTCAATATCACCCACGAGATGCTCACCACCCGCGTCGGCGGCTTTGACCTAGGCGAAATGAAGCGTAGAATCCACGACATGACGAAACAGATCGACGCGGCCATGGCGGACCAGGACGATCTGTTCAAGTAATCGTCTGCGACGCCGATTTCAAGTTTGTCCCCTGCGGTGCTCGCACAGGTCAAATACTCTTTGAACCTATGAATTTTTGACCTGGTTGCGGCGATCCGGGTGCTGTTGTGCGCGTCCCACGCCGGACGTACCTGATGCACCCCGGCTGCGACCACCTTGAACCGTCTGGTTCAAGATGATGGCCTGGCGACATTTGCGGGGGACCCCTCTTCCCCATGGACAAAGCCCGATTGCGCCGCGAGTTGCGCGCGCAGCGCCAAAGCCTGTCGCTGCACCAGTCACGGACGGCCGCGCTGCGGCTGACACGGCTCGCATTGCACCACCGCCTGCTGCGCGCTCGCCGGATTGGCTTTTTCATCCCGACGCCTGAGGAAATCGACCTGCTGCCGCTCTTGAACCGGGCGCTGTGGATGCACCGCGCCTGCTATCTGCCCAGCCTGCCCCCGCCGGGGGAGCGGCGGCTGTGGTTCACCCGCGTCGGGCCGGAGGATGCCTGGTATCGCAACCGCTTCGGCATCCTGGAGCATGGCGCGAGGCGGCGTGTGCGCGCCAGTGCCTTGGACCTGCTGTTCGTTCCCCTGGTGGCGTTCGATGCGCGCGGCAACCGCCTGGGCATGGGGGGCGGCTTCTATGACGCGAGCCTGTCGAACCTGCGCTGGCGGCGCTGGTTCCGGCGCCCCAAACTCGTCGGTGTCGCCTATGATTTCCAGCGTGTCGATGCCCTGCCGCGGGAGCCATGGGACGTCTCCCTGGACGCGGTGCTGACTGATCGGGCACTGTATCGTTTTCGGCGTGCCGGCTGAGCGTTTCCGTCGCGTGTCCGGTGCCGGGCGGCGCGCAGCGTTGCACTGCTGCCTTTAGGAAGACGTTCGTGTTTGCAGGCTATCCCCACGAGGAAGGATCATGCGTTACTGGCTGATGAAATCCGAACCGTCGGAGTTCTCCATCGACGATCTGGCGCGCGCCCCGCACCAGAGCGTGGCCTGGTTCGGCGTGCGCAACTATCAGGCACGCAACTTCATGCGTGACCAGATGAAACTGGGCGACTTGGCGTTTTTCTATCATTCCAGCTGTCCTGAACCGGGCATCGTGGGCATTTGCCAGGTGAGCAAGCTCGCCTATCCGGACGAAACCCAGTTCGATCCCAAGAGCAAGTACTACGACCCCAAGGCCACACCCGAGGCGCCGCGCTGGTTCAATGTCGACGTGAAGCTGGTGAAAAAGACACGGCTGCTGCCCCTCGCCGAACTGCGTGCCTATCCGCAACTCGCGCAGATGCGCATCCTGCAGCGCGGCAACCGCCTTTCCATCACGCCGGTCGATCCCCAGGAGTGGGCTTTCATCCAAGGCCTGCTGTAGCGGGATGCTGACGCTGTATCACGCGTGGGCGTCGATGCCGGCGCAGCGCATCCGGCTCGCGCTTGCCTACAAGGGGGTGCCTCATGCGGCCATCCCGCTCGGCGCGTTCGAGGACGAGCTGTTTTTCGAAATGGGTGTGGCCCGGTCGGACCTGCTGCTCGTGCAGGATGGCGCCCTGATCGAGCGCGAACCCTGGGCGGCGCTGGAAAACATGGACCGAATTGCCGGCGGGCCACCCCTGTTCCCGCCCGCGCTGGATGCGGCGGCGTGGACGGCACTCAAAGCCTGGCGCACTTCGGTCGAGCACGTGCTGGCGCGGCTGACCGCACCCGTCCTGCCTGCCTTCGCCGGGATTGGCGACGATCCGGCGAGCCTCGCCGCCTGCCGGGCGGAGGTCGAGCGGCGTTTCGGCATGGGCCTGGAAGCACTTTCCAATGACCGCTACGATGGCTTTCGGCAGTTCGCGCAGCGCTCACGCCTGCCCGAGCTCGCGCGCCATCTAGCACAAAACCGTTTTTACATTGGGGGTGTTCTGACGGCCGCCGATCTGGTGATCGCCTGCGATTGCTTTCCGCTACAATTGCTCGACGGCGTGACCTTGCCGATGGATCTCATCTACTACATTGCGCGGGTGGAGGACACCTGTCATGCCAGCCTGCGCGATGGACTGATCGTGCAACTGTGAGGATGGCGTACCCATGACCTTTGCTGAGCTGCTCGACTATCTCGGCCGACACTGCAAGTACGACATCATGGACGGCACGCCGGCGGAGACACTGGAGAAGGCGCGCAACAAGACCCACAAGAACGAACTGGCGGGACAGATCATCGCGAGCATGTTCGAGAAATCGGGTCTGGAAGACGTGTCGGCGCCGATCGAGCGTGCCGCCGCCGTCACCGCGATCGGCCCCATCCGCCTGCATTTCATGAAGGATGACGCGCCGGTGGAAGGCTTTCGCATGGTCGAGGACATCGTCCACAAGATCGACGGTGCCTTCAACGACGAAGCCTTGCGGCAAAAAGCCTAGGCCGGTTCCGTGGCCGAGTGGTTCGCCTACATCGCGCTCGGTCTGTTTGCCGGCCTCGTCGCCGGGCTTTTGGGCGTGGGGGGCGGGCTCATCATCGTACCCGTGCTGGCATTCATCTTTGCCGCGCATCATTTCCCGCCCGAACATCTGCTGCATCTCGCGCTTGGTACGTCGCTGGCCAGTATCGTGTTCACCTCGATTTCCAGCTTCCGCGCCCATCACGCCCATGGCGCGGTGAATTGGCGCGTATGGCGCGAGATCACGCCAGGCATCGTGATCGGCACCCTGCTTGGCACGGTGCTCGCGGCACAGCTGTCGACCCAGTTCCTCAAGGGGTTCTTCGTGCTGTTCCTTTTTTATGTCGGCACGCAGATGCTGCTCGACATTCGGCCCAAGGCCAGCCGCAGTCTGCCGGGGCTTCTCGGCATGTTCCTTGCCGGCAACGTCATCGGCGCGGTGTCCAGCCTCGTGGGCATCGGCGGGGGCACGCTGTCGGTGCCGTTCATGACCTGGTGTAACGTCGCACTGCATCAGGCCATCGGCACCTCGGCGGCGATCGGTCTGCCGATCGCGCTGGCGGGAACCATCGGGTACGTGAGCAATGGCTTGGCGGTGTCCCATCTGCCCGCCTACAGCGTCGGCTTCGTGTATCTGCCGGCGCTGGTCGCCATCGTGCTCGGCAGCGTGCTGACCGCGCCGCTGGGTGCGGCGCTGGCGCACCGGCTGCCGGTGAAGAAGCTGAAGAAAATTTTTGCCCTGCTGCTGTATACCCTGGGCATCAGGATGGCCATCAGTCTGACCTGAGGAGGAAACCATGCGCTGGATTGCCATGCTTTGTCTGATGTTGTCCGCCCAACTCGCCTGGGCTGCCGCGGACTATGCGCGCGAAAAGAAGTGGGCGGATGAAATCACGCCTGGGATCGTCGTCGGCGATCCGATCTACCTCGAAGCGAAGGGACGCAAGTTCCTTGCCATCGAGACCGTCGCGCCGAATGCCCGTGCTGCTGTGATCGTGGTCCACGGCATCGGCATCCATCCCGACTGGGGCATGATCGGCACCCTGCGCCAGCGCCTGGCCGACCAGGGCTACACCACGCTCTCGATCCAGATGCCGGTGCTGGCGGTGGACGCACAGCCGCAAGCCTACCTGCCCACTTTTCCCGAGGCGGCGGCGCGCCTCGATGCTGCGGTGAAGGCGCTGCAGGCCAAGGGCTATCCGAAGATCGCCATCGTCTCCCACAGCCTGGGCGCGCGCATGAGCCAGGCCTACTTCAAGGCCCATCCGGACACGCCGGTAAGCGCCTGGGTCGTCATGGGCATGCCTGGCAACGAATCGTTGGCGGTGGCGAAGATTCCCGTCTACGACCTGTATGGGGAGAAGGACCTGCCGGCAGTATTGAAGCACGCGAAGGCGCGTGCCGATCAGATTCGCGGCAATCCCAAATCGAAGCAGACCAAGGCGCCGGGCGCCGACCACTTCTTCACCGACCAGGAAGACGCGATGGTGAAGTACGTCAAGGACTACCTGGACGCGGCGCTTTAGCTCACCAGGCGCCGCCAGTAGGTGGCGCGCCAGTAATACAGCACGGTCGTGTCGTCGAACGGATAGCTCTCCGCGTAGGCGACACCACGGCTGGGTTCCTCGATGTTGTCGCGCGCCGGATCCAGGGGGCGCCACCCTGCCTCGCGCGTTTCGTCCTCCAGTGGGGCACGCGCCTCGCCGCACACGCGGCGGCTCGCGGCGCCGAAGTCGGCGAAATTCCGCTGTGCCTCTTCCAAGGACACCGCATTCGCGCTGCCCGGCATGCGTGGGAAGCGCAACTGTGCCAAATCATCCTCCCACTGGCAGATCGGACATTTCTCATGGCAGCCTGGCGGATGATGGAACACCACATAGCCGCAGCACGGGCAGGGAAAGGCGCCCGCTTCCATGTTCAGCAACATGCGTTCATTTCCTCCAGCATCGTCTATCGTCTGCACGGCTTGAGCTCACGCGCCTGAGGCGCCACACGCCGTACATAGCTGCCATCGCGCTCGCGGCTGAGGCGAAAGACGTTGAGCTGGCAGCCGCTGCGAAACTGCTCGAGGAGAGCCTCGTAGTATTCGCCCTCCCGCGCCACCAGCGTGAAGCCCCGGACGCAGGGCGGGTAACTCCAGCCCTCGCCCGCCGGCCCCGGCCCCTTGGATGCCGCGACACGCGCGGCGAAGGGCGCACCGGCTGCAATCGAGATCTCGCTCATGCTCCTCGGCGGCAGCGCATCGGCCAGCGGCATGCCCTGGGAGCGCCCCTGGCCCCTGCCTTCCACCTGCTCGCCCAATACCGCCACCAGGCTGCCAGCAGGGTCCAGGCAGTGGGCCTCTGCCGGCAGGGCATGCACTTCGGTGCGCAGACCTGGCGAGGTGACGAAACGCAGCTTCGCGGTCGGGCCGGACAGCGGCGGGACGTAGTGGGTGCAGCCTGCGAGTACGGCCGGCAGAAACACGAGCAGGGCACGGCGTGATAGGGTGGCCATGGGGCCACTATAGCGCGCAACGCGCCCACAGGCGATAGGTCGCGCTGTCTCTGTCCGCATGGCTAGTCCTTATGACTTCGCCCAGCGGGTGCGCATTGCCCCACGCCGGGGCGGCCCCCGGCGCTTCATAACCCCGGCCTATGGAGGCCATCGGAATTATGTCTTGGAAAACCCCACGCGTATGGATCATAGTTGCGTCGTGTTCAGGCTCGCGGCTGGCCGCCGGTCAAGGGTGGCTTGGGTTTGAATGACTGGGGGTGGGCGCGGGATGGAGCGGCCGGGCGGGAGCAGCCCGGGCTTTGCGCCGGGTTCCGCCACGCCTCTTGCGAGACGATGGCTTTTACTTCATGCATATAGGAGATCGGAATGTCAACATCCACCAGAGAAGAGGTTCTTCGGCATCTTGAGACGACGCCACTCCTCCAGCCGGCCCTGCACAAGCAGACCCATGCGCCGGCACCCACGGAAATCGACCATACCTTGTTCCGTGCCTATACACGGAGCGCCCACGACATCGGCGGTGAGCCCGACATTCCAGGCACCCCATGGGTCTTCCATGAAAAGGAAGAGGAGTTGTGGGAGCTGAACACCTTTTGCACCTGCGAGTGTTTGGCCTGGCGCGGCGTGTGGACGGCGGAGGAACGCCGGCGTCGCCAGAACGTGGACTTGGGCCAAACCCAGTACCTGGGGCTGCCCTACTATGGCCGCTGGCTGTTGACGGCGGCGCGCATCCTGGTCGACAAGCAGTTCGTCACCCTGACGGAGCTGCATTACAAGATTGCCGAAATCAAGGAGCGTGTCGCTGCTGGAAAGGGCTTGGGCGAATACCTGCCGCCCAGGAACCCGTAAGCAAGAGAGGGGACCACATCATGAGCAACAAACCTGTTTGGGACCGCACCCACCACGCCAAGATGGCCACCGGCATCGGTGATCCGCAATGCTTCAAGGGCATGGCCGGCCCCCCCAAGTTCAAGGAGGGTGACCGTGTGCGCATCAAGGATCTGCCCGACTTGTTCTATACCCGCACCCAGACTTACACCCGCGGTGCCACTGGTACGATCGTCCGCCTGGTGTATGAAAGCCCTGCGGCTGAGGACGAAGCCTTCGGCAACGAGGAACACGTGGAGTGGTTCTACAGCATCGTGTTCCGGATGAAGGACTTGTGGCCCGAGTACAGCGATACGTACGCCAACGACACGGTCGAGACCGAAATCCCCGAGCGCTACCTTGAGCGCGCTTGAACACTTTCACCGAAAGGAAAGCGAAATGTCAGGAGAACATGATCACTCGCATGACCACAAGCCGGCCCCGATGGTAGACGAGGTCAGCGATTTCGAGATTCTGGAAATGGCCGTGCGCGAGCTGGCGATCGAGAAAGGGTTGTTTTCCGCCGAAGATCATCGCGTCTGGAAGGAATACGTGCACTCGCTCGGCCCGCTGCCGGCGGCACGGCTGGTTGCCAAGGCCTGGCTGGATCCGGAGTACAAAAAGCTGTGTATCGAGGACGGCGTTGAGGCCAGCAAGGCGGTGGGCGTGAACTGGGTCACCAGTCCGCCGACCCAGTTCGGCACCCCCAGCGACTACTGCAATCTGCGTGTGCTGGAGGATACGCCCAAGCTCAAGCACGTGGTGGTGTGTACCCTCTGCTCGTGCTATCCGCGGCCCATTCTGGGGCAGTCTCCGGAATGGTACCGGACACCAAACTACCGTCGGCGCCTGGTGCGCTGGCCGCGGCAGGTGCTCGCGGAGTTCGGCCTGCACCTTGATCCGGACGTGGAGATCCGCGTCGCAGACTCGAACCAGAAGACACGCTACATCGTCCTGCCGGTGCGGCCCGAAGGCACCGAGGGTTGGACGGAAGACCAACTGGCCGAGATCGTGACCCGCGACTGCCTGATCGGGGTCGCGGTGCCGAAGCCCGGCATCACGACCAACGCCAAACGGCCGGTGCTCAAGGCGCGGCGTCCGGTTCATCACCATCACTGAGCCGCGACGCTCGCACGGCGGCAAACCTGAGGAGTGACAACCATGGCAAACAGCGACACGATGATGCAGGAGCTCAAGGCGTGGCACGGAACGGACACGACGCCGATCCCCGTCCTAGAAGAGGTGCGCCTGAAGGGTCGGGTCTGGGAAGACCTGGCCGCCCAGTACGGTGTCACCAACCCGGATCCGCCGTGGAAGATCGATCTCGAGGCGACCTGTGACCTGCTCGCCGGCGACTCCTGCGTGAAATCCTACGACGAGCTCGAGCCCGGATCGTGCGTGCTGCCTTCGCTGGAGCGGCGCGCCGAAGAGGACGATCTGGCGGAGACCATTTATGCGGATGTGCCGTTTCCCGAGCGCCAGCTGCTCGCGCTCGCCCATTCGATGCTCAAGCGTGGCTTGTTCACGGAGGAAGAACTGGCCCGTCACATGCAGGTCGTGGGTGAGCGGCTGCGCAGTGTCTGAGCGGGTTTGAAACGGTCAGGCCACGGCGGACCCGGGGCCACCGGCGGGCCCAGACGAACGGCCCATTCACGTATCCACCGATGGGAGAGCAATGCCATGTCGATGCGGGGCACCGAAATCAGGATCGAAGGACTTACGCAGCGATACCCGACGCGCAAGCTGCCGACGTTCAACCGCGTCGATCTGGTTTCGCCTCCGGGCGAGGCGCTCGCCATCATCGGGCGGTCCGGGTGTGGCAAATCCACGCTCCTGCACATCATTGCCGGCCTCGGCAAGCCCACCGAGGGTCGGGTGGTGATGAACGGCACCGAGGTCACCGGCCCTTCGCCGCGCTGGGTGATGATGTTTCAGGCGCCGCACCTCTATCCGTGGATGACCGTGACGCAGAACGTCGGCGTGGGGCTCACGTTCGCGCGCTGGGGCAAGAAGGAAATCGCCGAACGGGTGAACGAGGCGATCCGCTTGGTGGAACTGCAGGAGTTTGCCCAGGCCAACGTGCAGGATCTTTCCGGTGGCCAGCAGCAGCGGGTCGCCTTGGCGCGGTCGCTGGTCATGGAGCCGGAGGTGCTGCTGCTCGATGAGCCGTTTTCGGCCCTGGATGCCTTTACCCGTGCGGCCTTGCAGAAGGACGTGCGCGCCATCGCCAAGCGCCTGGGGTTCAACATCATCATCGTGACCCACGACATCGACGAGGCGGTGATCATGGCCGATCGTGCAGTGATCATGGCCGGCTCGCCCGGCGACATCGTGCACGAGATGGACGTGGACCTGCCTGATCCGCGGGATCGCAGCGATCCGGAGGTGCAAAAGCTGCGCGCCCGCCTGATGGCGGCCTTTCAGGAAGCAGCGAATTACAAGCGAGCCGAGAGCTCTGCAGCGCTGGGACATTGAACCCTCCGGCGCCATGGTCGGGCCGCACGCTGCGTGCAGCCCCTTGTACACGTGCCGAACTCCGGCCACATCACTGAGGAGACGCAAGATGAAAAAGCATTCTGACGACCACGACGCGCAACCCAGCCGGCTGGTGCATGTCGACGGCTGCTCGTGCAAGATGTGCAGCAGGCCGATGGCGATCGATCCGCGCTTGCAGAGGCTGATGCCGAAGGATCCGGAGATCGCGGACGGCAAGGAAGACCCCCGTCTCGCCCTGGATTACGATCCGCTGTTCAGTTCGGTGCTGGGCACCGGGGTCTCGCGCCGCGACCTGCTCAAGATCGCCAGCATCGCCGCCCTCGGGGGGCTCGGCAACATGATGGCGGCCGCGCCTGCCCTGGCGCAGAAAAAGCAAGCGGAACCCAAGCGCTTCACCAAGCCGTTCGATCCCGTGATCAAGATCGGCTACATCCCCATCACCGACGCCGCCACCCTGCTGGTGGCCCACGAAATGGGATTTTTCAAGGGCGAGGGCCTGCAGTCCGAGCCACCGACCCTCATCCGTGGCTGGTCGCCGCTGGTGGAGGCGTTTTCGGCGCAACGCTTCAACCTGACCCACCTGCTCATCCCGGTGCCGATCTACATGCGCTACCACAACAAGTTCCCGGTCAAGATCACCGCCTGGAATCACACCAACGGCTCCGGCATGGTGGTCAGCAAGAAGTCCGGCATCATGTCGGTGAAGGAACTCGGCGGCAAGCAGGTGGCCGTGCCCTATTGGTACTCCATCCATAACATCATTGCACAGAAGATGATGCGCGCCGCCGGTCTCACGCCGGTGATCCGGCCCCAGGACGCGAAGCTCGCGCCCAACGAAGTCAATCTGCTCGTGTTGAATCCTCCCGACATGCCGCCCGCGCTGGCCGCAGGTCAGATCGATGGCTATATCGTGGCCGAGCCGTTCAATGCGCTGGGTGAGCTCAAGGCCGGCGGGCGGATGCTGCGCTTCACCGGCGACGTGTGGAAGGGCCATCCCTGCTGCGTGGTGTGCATGCACGAGGACGACGCCATGGATCCGGCGCGAGCGGACTGGGCACTGGCTGTCCATCGGGCGATCGTCAAGGCGCAGCTGCACCTGCGTGACAACCGCAAGGCGATGGCGGAGATGTTGTCGAAGGACGGCAAGAAATACCTGCCGTTCGACAAGGAGGTGGTAGAGCGTGCCCTGCTCTTTTATGACCCGGCAGAGTATGCGGAACCGCCGGCGATCAAGCACCCCGAGTGGGAGCAAAGCCGCATCAATTTCCAGGGCTGGCCCTTCCCAAGCGCGACCAAGCAGGTGGTGCTGGAGATGCGGGAAACTTTGGTGGGCGGCGAGATCGACTTCGTCAAGAAACTCTCTCCCGACTTCGTGGCCAAGGATCTCGTCCAATACACCTATATCAAGAAGGCGCTCGAAGAGAACCCGAAATGGCGCTGGGATCTGAGTGTTCCGCAGAAGGGTGATCCGTTCAGCCGGACCGAGGTCATTTCGCTATGATCTCAGCTGCGTCCACCGTCGGCACGGCGCAATCCGCGGGGCTGATGCGTCATCCGGTGGTGCAACGCCTGGCGTGGGGGATGGCCGGCATTGCCATCCTGGCGCTGATCTGGCTGGTGGCGGGCTACTGGCTCAGCAACAACCCGCACACGGCGAGCTTCAGCAAGTTCGGGCTGATCCCCACGCTGCAGGCCTTCCCCGAGCTGTGGGGCGCCGGCAAGATCCAGGCCGCGTCCGTGGCCAGCGGCTACCGGCTCGGCATGGGCCTGGCCATTGCCATCGCCATTGGGGTGCCCTTTGGCATCCTCATGGGGCGGATCAAGTGGTTCGCGGCTTACAGCAACTCGCCGTTCCAGTTCCTGCGCATGATCAGCCCCCTGTCCTGGATGCCCTTGGCAGTCCTCGTGTTTGCGACCTGGGACGGGTCCATTATCTTCCTGATTGCCATCGCTTCGGTGTGGCCGGTGATGTTTGCCACCGCCGCGGGCTTGGCCAAGGTGGACCCGGCCTGGTTCAAGGTGGCGCGTAACCTCGGCGCCACCCCGCTGCAGATGCTCACCAAGATCATCCTGCCGGCCATCGCCTTCGATGTGTTCTCGGGCATCCGGCTCGCATTGGGCGTGGCGTGGATCGTTCTGGTCCCGGCCGAATATCTGGGGGTGACCTCGGGCCTCGGCTACGCAATCGAGGATGCGCGGGAGACCCTCTCTTATAACCACCTCACGGCCCTGGTACTCACCATTGGCATCATCGGCTATACCCTGGACAGCTGTCTCGTGTTCTTCATCAAGCGATTCAGCTGGGTGCGAGGCTAGGACGGCAGGCCGGGCAGGAATTTCACGGAATGGAGACAACTCAGGTGAGAAGTGTAATTGACCAACGGGCCGGCACGGACCGTACCGGCGCGGCGGCAGGGGTGCGGTCGGAGGCCGCGAGGGTGCCATCGTGATGGCGGGTGAAGTGACGACCCCGACGGACGTGACGGGCGCCGGCGTGACGGGCAACTGCTTGTCGCGATTCGCCAGGCAAACCGCGCACAAGTCGGTGCACTTCTTCGGCGGCTTGGCGATCCTGTTCGCGCTCTGGTGGCTCGGCATCCATCTGATCACCCAGAACCCGAACCTGGCGCAATTCCGGGATTTCGCACCTGCCGCCGCCTTCAAGGCGCTGCCTGGCCTGTGGCAGGACGGCACCATTCCGGCGGCGCTGCGTACCAGCGGCTACCGCCTCGGCATGGGGCTGCTGCTGGCCATCGCCATCGGCGTGCCCATCGGCATCCTGGTGGGACGCAGCCGTTGGTTCCAGCAGCTGAGCAACGTGCCGTTTCAGTTCTTGCGCATGATCAGCCCGCTGTCCTGGGAGCCGATCGCAGTCGTCGTGTTCCGGGGCTGGGACGATGCGATCATCTTCCTGATTGCGGTGGCCGCCGTCTGGCCGGTGGTGTTTGCCACGGCGGCGGGCCTGGCCAAGGTGGATCCCAATTGGTTCAAGGTGGCGCGCAACCTGGGTGCCAAGCCTTGGCACATGGTTACCAAGATCATCATCCCGGCCATCACCTTCGACATCATGACCGGCATCCGGCTGGCGTTGGGCGTGGCCTGGATCGTCATCATCCCGGCCGAGTTCCTCGGCGTGACGTCCGGATTCGGGTATGCGATCCAGGATGCGCGAGAAAGCCTCGAGTATTCGAACCTGATGGCGCTGGTACTGGTGATCGGTGTGGTGGGCTACGTGCTGGACACCACTTGCGTGCTGATCATCAAGCGTTTCAGCTGGCACCGTGGATAGAAGAACAGGACGGCGATGACCCAGAAACTCAGCATCGTATGCGTGGCGGGGACGCGGGAGCGTCTGCAGATGGCGGCAATGGTGGCCTCGGTGGCGGCGGCCACTGGCGCCGAGGTCCGCGTGTTTCTCTCCATGAACGCACTCGGCTATTTCGTGCGTGGTTGGTCAGACGAGGCGCCGGCCGAGGGCCCGATGGGGGACCTTCTCGCGAGGGAGGGCGTGCCGCCTTTCAAGCAGCTGTTCCAGCAGGCCGCGGAACTGGGGGACGCGAAAATCCTGCCATGCTCGATGGCAATGGATATCCTGCGCCTGGAGAAGGAACAGCTGGAGCCGCCGCTGGGCCCTCCCACCGGTCTGACGCGCTTTCTCAGCGATGCCGAAGGCGGGCAGATGCTTGCCTTCTGAACGACGGCAGAGGCTTACTGCAAGCAGGAGGATGGGAATGGGTGACACCAAGCAAGTGGATGCGCGCAACACGTTCTGCCCTGGGCCGCTGATGGAGCTGATCACGCAGATGAAGCGGGCCAACGTCGGTGACACGCTGGAATTGCTGTCCACCGACGACGGCTCGGCGACGGATGTGCCGGAATGGGTCAACAAGGTCGGCCACGAAATGCTCGGCAGCGAAAAGATCGACGGTGTATGGCACATCCGGATACGCAAGGTCAAGTAACGCCGCGCGGCCCGAGTGCCCGTCACGGGCGCCGGGGGCTGACGGCAACGGCTGGAAAGCATAGGAGCGCGCAATGAGAATCGTGATCGTAGGGGGTGGGACCGGCGGCACCATCGTGGCCAATCACTTGGCGCGACGCCTGTCGAGCGAGATTCGCCAGCGCCGGGTCAAGCTCACCATGTTGTCGGCGTCCGACCGGCACATGTACCAGCCTGGCCTGCTGTATGTCGCGTTTGGGCAGATGACTCCGGACCAGCTCTACCGGGACCAGGCGAGTCTGCTCGAGCCGGCGGTCGAATTCCATGTGGATCCGGTGGAAACCTTTGCGCTGGACAGGAACGCGGTGGTCACCCGCAGCGGCAAGACCTATGAGTACGACATCCTCGTGATTGCCACCGGCTGCCGTGTGGTGCCGGACGAGGTGCCGGGGCTGCGCGAAGGGGCCGAGCATTTCTACACTGAAGAAGGCGCGCGTCGGCTGCACAAGCGGTTGATGGAATTTCAGGGGGGCACCATTGCCATGGTCGTTTCTCTGCCGCACAAGTGTCCGGTGGCGCCGGTCGAGGCCATGTTCATGCTGCATGATTTCTTCAAGGCGCGCGGCATGCGCGACAAGGTCAGGCTGCGTTACCACTATCCCATCAATCACGTGCACGCGACGCGTAACGTGGCCGTGTGGGCCAAACCGGAATTCGACAAGGCCGGCATCGAATACGAAACCTTGTTCAACCTGAAGGAAGTGGACCCGGTCAACAAGATCGTCTACAGCGAGGAAGGCACTCAGTGTCAATACGACCTCCTGATCGCCATTCCCCCGCACCGCGGCATGGAGCAGATCGAGCAGAACAATCTGGGTGACGCGGGTTGGATCCCCACGGATCGGCACAAACTGACCATGAACGGCCACGACAATGTCTATGTGATTGGGGATGCGACGAACATTCCAGTCAGCAAGACCGGGTCGGCCGCGCATTTCGAGGCGGAGATCGTGGCGGAGAACGTGGCCTCCCTCATCAAGACCGGCAGCCCGGTGCGCGAGTATGACGGCAAGGTCTATTGCTTCATCGAGGCCGGATTCGATCGTGCAACCTACAATGCCTTCGACTACGTCAACCTGCCCGATCTGAAGCCACCCTCCAAATCGATCCATTGGTTCAAGATGGCCTACAACCAGATGTACTGGACGACTGTCCGCGGATTGCTCTAACAGGGGAACGACGCATGAACGAAACCGTAACGCCACCCGTGCAGGTGGGTCTGGATCCCGCGACGGCCGCGACCCTCGTCGAGATCATCAATCTGCTGGCATCGGCGCGCGATGCCATGTCCGACGACATGGTGGTACGTCTGGCGTCGGCGATCAGCGAGGGGCTCAACATGCTCGACCGCCTCACACGCAACCAAGGCTTGATGCGCCTGCTGCAAGTGCTGGAGCGGGAGGAAAGCCAGGCATTGCTCGTGGCCTTGTCGGATGCCATCCGCGCGGCCAGTCATGAGATTCCCGCCACGCCCCCGGCGACCGGCGGCATCGGGTGCATGGTCCGGGTGGCCCGTGATCCCGGCACCCAGGAAGCCTTGCGCCTGCTTGCCGTGTTTGGTCAACACCTGAGCAAGAGCCTGCGCGAGCAGCACCACCGCGGCGGCTAAGCCAGGCGGGGATGGCGCGGCCAGAGTCCACGCAGCCGGGGCGAGCCCTAGAAGCGCAGCGTCAGCCCCAGGAGCCAGCTGTGATCGGGTGCCGCATCGGTGAGGCCGAGACGGTAGCCGACACTGAAATCCACATCGCGCGTCGGCGAGTAGACCATGCCCACCACTGCCGATCCTAGGCGCGCACTGCTTCCGTACTCCGCATGGGTTTCCACGCTGACGTCCGCCACCAGGCGGACATTTTGCGTTGGCGTGTACTGGGCGGCGACCGAGGCATGCCAGACATGAGGGCGCTGGGGCGGTCCGGTATGAAAGTTCCGGGTGTAGCCCAGATGCAGGTGCACCCCCCACGGCTCCGGCACAAAGCTCATGATACCGAACACGCTTGGCACGTAGCGCTCGGCGCTCAATCCGGCATCCCGGTCACCGGTGGGCAGTCCGAGTCCGGGCCGCAGGGCGATGCTCAGGGGCCCGTTCTCGAAAAGGCGCCACTTGAGGGCGACTTCTCCGTCACTCCAGCCGTGGGTCGAGGCGTCAACGTCATTGCGGTCCTTGATGTGCACATGGGGCAGGCCGACGATGAGATCCAGGTCGTCCCGAAGGCCGTAGGAAAGCACGAATCGCCGCTCGGTTTCATCCGTTCGGGCCACCGCGTGGTTCAGACGGTGCATGTCATAGCTCAGCTCCAGCTGCCAGTGGCCCTGACCCTGGGTGCCGGTATCTTCGGTGATCAACGGATGTGCGGCCAACGCCAGTGCGGGTGATGCGGCCACCGCGGCGGCGCCCAATTGTGCGAGGGCCGTTCCCATCAGGCGGGATTGACCTATGCGGGTACGGCTCAAGCGACCTCCGCGGCCTCTGTGGGGCGAGCGCAGGCAGACGCCGACGACGCCTCCGTGAAGCGCTGATCCAGCAGTTCGATCCAGTGACACACCGGGACCGGCGCGACGCTGCCCAGGTGCGCGAGGCAGCCGACGTTGGCGGTGGCGATCACGGCCGGCTTGCTCGGCAGAAGTGTCTTCAACTTCTGCGCGCGCAGACGGCGCGCGAGCGGCCGCTGCAGGATCGCGTAGGTCCCGGCGGCACCACAGCACATGAAGGGGTACTGCACCGGCACCAGTTTGAACCCCGCGCGGCGGAGCAGGGCTTCGACTACGCCATTCAAGCGTTCGCCGTGTTGCAGGCTGCAGGAGGACTGGAAAGCGACCCTTAGGGGCTGGGCGGCGACCGGCAGCGTCGGTTCGGCCCCCGGCGGCCAGGCTTCACTCACTACTTCGGCGATGTCGCGGGTGATCGCGGCCAGATGCCGGGCCTTTCTCCCATACGCTGGGTCGTCCTCCAACAGCGTGCCATAGTCGCGAAAGAAGCTGCCGCAGCCACTGGCGGTCACCACCAGCGCCTCCACGCCCTGGTGGATGTGTGGCCAGAGCATGTCGATGCTGCGCCGCATGAAGGCACGCGCCAGGTCTTTTTCCGCCAGGTGCTGGTGGAGCGACCCGCAGCAACCATCGCCGGCAGGGATCAGCTGGATGCCCAGGCGGTCCAGCACACGCGCGGCCGCCGCGTTGATGCCGGGTGCCAGGGCAGGCTGAACGCAACCTTGCCACACCAGCATGCGGCGCGCATGGGTCCGGCCCGGCCAGGGGGTCGATGAGGCAGGCGGTGGCACCAGTTCGCGCCAGGCTTGCGGCAGATGGCGCTTCAATGCCTGACCGACCCGCAGCAGCATTGCGAAGCGGCGGCGGTGGGACACGATCCCGAGCGTCAGCCGGCGCGCGATGCGCATCCGCCACGGCCGCGGCACGGCGGCTTCCACCAGGTCCCGGGCAAGGTCGAGCAGACGCCCGTAGCGCACCTGCTGCGGACAGCTGGTTTCGCAGGAGCGGCAGGTCAGGCAGCGGTCCAGGTGCAGTTGGAGGTTTTCGCCGATGGTGCGGCCCGCCAGGGTGCTCAGGTCATAGGCGGGAGAGATGAAATTGGGATCGGGCTCCTTGCCCTCGAGGAAACGTTTGATGAGGAAAATGCGCCCGCGCGGCCCGTCCCACTCGTCGTCCAGCAGGCGAAAGGTTGGGCAGACCACCGTGCACTGTCCGCATTGGACACAGGGGGACAGGAGTTGCGCCGCCTCCCGCGCGGCGGGGTTGGTCTGATAGTGCTCTGCGAGCTCGACGATCATGATCGGCAGAGTTCAGCGGGGCGGCATGCCCATGGCGGCGTGGCCGCCTACCAGGACTTGTAAGGCAAAAACTTTCCGCTCAAAGTGACCAGGACCCGGTCCCCGTTGGGATCCGGCTGCCGGTCGATCTTCATGGTGAAATCGATCGCGCTCATGATGCCGTCACCGAATTTCTCGTGGATCAGTTCCTTGATGGTCTCTCCATACACGCCAACCAGCTCATACCAGCGGTAGATCAGCGGATCGGTGGGAATCGTGCTGTCCCAGCGCTTGTGGGGAAAGCGCTGCAGCGCTTCTGCCACCTCGGGGCCGAGGTCCAGCAGCGCCGCGATGGCCTGGGCTGGCTTGGCCTCCAGATGATTCATGCCCAGGCAGGCGGAGCAGGTGAACTCTGCGGAGAGCCCGGCCGCTCTGGCCAGATCCTCCCACTTGAGTCCTTTGCGCGCCTTGGCCTCCAGTATCCGCTGGCGCATGTCCTGTTTGTTCATGGCATCCTTTCGAGATCACCGTGTTGCCCGCCACCCTTTGCGAGCGGCGGGCAATTGACGTGCAAGTGTGTGCTGTGACGGCGCTGCCTTCTTTTTTGTACCCGGGGTTCTCAGTGCCCCCTTGGCGCCGCCTCGCCCCCGCCCCCTGCGGAGCGGGGATATGGCCGGCTCAGGCAAGCCGCAAGGCGAGGAAGAGACCGCCGGCCAGCAGCGTGAGGACGCCGCCAAATCGTGCGACCAGCGCGTGCGCGCTCTCCGACTTGCGGGCCAGCCGATCGAGTCCGAGGATGCCGCCGACGATCAGGGCGTACTGGATCGCGGCGAAACCGATGAGATAGGCCACAAGCGGTGTCGGTTCGGCCCCCACGATGGACTCACCGTAGGCGTAACCGTGCAGCACACCGCTGATTCCGAACAACAGGCTCAAGGCCAGCGCATCCGGGTAGCGGCGCAGTACGACGAGAGTGGCACCCACCAGCACCGTGAGGGCGACCAAGGCTTCGCCCATCGGAATATGGGTGGCACCCAAATGAATTGCGGTGCCGCCGATCGACGCGGCGACGAACACCAGCGGCGCGATGTAGCGCCCCGTCCCCTTGAGGGCACAGGCGAGCAGCATGGCCACGATCAGGAAGGCGAGGTGGTCAAGGCCGATGATGGGGTGGGCCAGACCGGACAGCAGGCCCTGAGCGAAGGTCTGCGGTGTGTTGCCGTCCATCATGTGATGTGCAAACGCCACGGAGGCGGTCGTGGCCAGCACGAGACCCGACACCCCGCGGGTGACCATGGACGGTTTAGTTACAAGCTGTTTTGAACATTTCATGATCGTGGCCCTCATCTCCGTTGGTTGGTCTGACGCGCGGCGCCGGTGGCCGTCCAACAGGGTGCTTGCCAAAGCTGGCCCGTTGCATGGTCCCTGTGCCGCAACTTTCCTGCCGTGAAACAACCCATGGAATATCAGGACGTTCTAATATCCGCTGTGACGCTGTTCCCCGGTGCCGGTGTGAACCGCCCGCTCCCGGCGCATGTCGAAATGAAACGATGTCCGGGGCGCCGACGGTCTCGACCGGAACGTTGTGTATGACTATGAAACATGAGACCATGGTTTTCAAAGACTAAATTCCGATCAGTTCTATAGGGTCTGGCTATGGATCGAAATTTGATCTTCCCGCGCGCCATCCGCTATCTCATGGCGGTAGCGGAGCACAAGAGTTTCACGCGCGCGGCAGAGGCGCTGTATGTATCCCAACCGACCCTGTCCCAACAGATCAAGCAGCTCGAGGATCTGCTCGATGTCCAGTTGCTGGACCGTTCCGGTCGCCATGTCCGTCTCACCGCCGCTGGCGAAGTCTATCTGGAGCACGCGCAAAGGGCCCTCAAGGAACTCAACGCCGCCACGCGGGCGATTCACGAGCTGGCCGATCTGAGCCGCGGCTCCCTGCGCATCGGCATGACGCCGATCACCGATTACCTCGCCACACCGCTCCTGGAGGATTTCAACGCGGCCTACCCGAACATTACGGTGAGCATCCTGGAAATGCCCCACCATGAGATCGAGACCGCATTGTTCGATGATCAACTGGATATCGGGGTGACCTTCGGCAGCGCTTCCAACCTGGACACCTTCTCGGAGGATATCGAAACGCGTTTGATGTTCTTCGAGACCCTGAACCTGGTGGTGAGCGCGCGTCATGCGTTGGCGCAAGGGGCCCACAGCATCGAGGCGCAGTTGCTCGAGGAACTGCCCCTGGTGCTGTTTCACAGCGAGTACGCGCTCCGGCGCCACATCGATGGATATTGTCTACAGCACGAAATCCGCCCGCGCATCGTCATGGAAGCGGCTTCCCTCACCGTGATCGTCGAAATGGTGCGGCTGGGACGTCTGGCGACGATCCTGCCGGATACGATCGCGAGTACCCAGCCGGGGCTGCATGCGATCATGCTGCGGCCCGAGTTGCCGCAATATGCCGTGAGTCTGGTATGCCGCAAGGGCGCGGTGAAGAGCCCTGCCTGCCGCGCCTTTGGCGAGCTTGCGACGGCCTGGGCGGCGGCACAATGCCGGATCATGGAGCATCCTTCCCGCTCCTGTCCGACGCCCAATCAGCCGGCAACAGGAGCCCGTCCGGGTCCACTGTGAGCCGCACGCGCCATGCCGGGGTCTTTGGCAGTCGCAGCGGCGCAAAAAAAAGCGGCCCCGCAGGGCCGCTTTTCACATCGCCCATCCTTGTACTTCAGTTGACCTTCGGATCGAGCTCGCCCTTGGCGTAGCGCGCGGTCATGGCTTCCAGCGACAGCACCTTGATCTTGCTGGCGTTGCCGGCGGTGCCGAAGGCTTCGTAGCGTGCCTTGCAGATGTCTTTCATCGCCTTGGTGGCGGTGGTGAGGAATTTGCGCGGGTCGAATTCCTTCTTGTTCTCGGCGAGGAATTTGCGCACGGCGCCGGTGAAGGCCATGCGCAGGTCGGTGTCGATGTTGACCTTGCGGACGCCGTTCTTGATGCCTTCCACGATTTCTTCCACCGGCACGCCGTACGTCTGACCCATGTCACCCCCGTACTCGTTGATGATCTTCAGCCACTCCTGGGGCACCGAGGAGGAACCGTGCATCACGAGGTGGACGGTGGGGATACGGGCGTGGATTTCCCGGATGCGGTCGATGGCCAGGATGTCGCCGGTGGGCGGGCGGGTGAATTTGTAGGCGCCGTGGCTGGTGCCGATGGCGATGGCCAGGGCGTCGACCTTGGTCTTCTTGACGAAGTCGGCGGCTTCATTGGGGTCGGTGAGCAGCTGGCTGTGGTCCAGCTTGCCTTCGGCGCCGACCCCATCTTCCTCCCCGGCGGTGCCGGTTTCGAGCGAGCCCAGGCAGCCCAGTTCACCCTCGACGGACACGCCGCAGGCATGGGCCATGTCCACCACGCGCCGGGTGACGTCCACGTTGTATTCGTAGCTGGTGGGGGTCTTGCCGTCCTCGCCCAGAGACCCGTCCATCATCACCGAGCTGAAGCCGAGCTGGATCGAACGCTGGCAGACGGCCGGGGAGGTGCCATGGTCCTGGTGCATGCACACCGGAATATGGGGGAATTCCTCGATGGCGGCGAGGATCAGGTGGCGCAGGAAGGGCGCGCCGGCATATTTGCGTGCGCCGGCGGAGGCCTGCACGATGACCGGGGAATCGGTCTCGTCGGCGGCTTCCATGATGGCGCGCATCTGCTCCAGGTTGTTGACGTTGAAGGCCGGCACGCCGTAGCCGTGCTCGGCGGCGTGGTCCAGCAGTTGACGCAAGGTAATCAATGCCATGGCTTTCTCCTTTACTAGAAATTCACTGCTTCAAACGGGGCGCGCTGCACTCGGCTTCCGTCAGGCTTTCTTGTGATCGCCGACACGGGCGATCTTCATGGTGTTGGTGCCGCCTGTCTTGCCCACCGCATCGCCGAACGTGAGCAGGATCAGATCCCCCTCCCGGACCGCGCCGCGCCTGCGCAGTTCGTCCTCGGCTTCGATCAGGAGCTGTTCCCGATCCTTCGTCGTGGTCTTGAAATTGACGGGGTATACGCCGCGGAACAACGTCAACTTTCTACGGGTTTCGACTTCGGGTGTCAAGGCGTAGATCGGCACGTCTGAGTGGGTGCGCGACATCCACAAGGCGGACGCGCCCGACTGGGTCAGCGCGGCGATGGCCCTGACGCCGATGTGGTTGGCGGTGAACATGGTGGACATGGCGATGGCTTCGTCTACCCGGTCGAAATGCTTCTTCACCGTGTACTGGCTCAAGAAAGACGTCTCGGCTTCCTTTTCTGCCTCGGTGCAGATGCGGTCCATGGCGGCGATGGTTTCGACGGGGTATTTGCCTGTCGCGGTTTCGGCGGAGAGCATCACCGCATCGGTGCCATCCAGCACCGCGTTGGCCACGTCCGACACTTCCGCGCGGGTGGGGATGGGGTTCTCGATCATCGATTCCATCATCTGGGTGGCAATGATGGCGATCTTGTTCTTCTGCCGCGCCAGGCGAATCATTTTCTTCTGCAGCCCGGGCACCGCGGCATCGCCCACCTCCACGCCCAGGTCGCCGCGCGCCACCATGATGGCGTCGGAGGCGTCGATGATTTCCTCCAGCGCGGCGACGGCCTCCGCGCGCTCGATCTTCGCCATCAGCAAGCCGCGGCCCCCGGCTTCCCGCAGCAGCCTGCGCGCACGTTCCATGTCGGCGCCGGCGCGGGGGAAGGAGACCGCGACGTAATCCGCCTTGAAGGCGGCCGCGATCTGGATGTCCTCCATGTCTTTTTCTGTCAGCGCGGGCGCGGACAGTCCGCCGCCCAGACGGTTGATGCCCTTGTTGTCCGACAGCGTGCCGCCTTGCAGCACCTTGGTGATGATTTCGTCGCCCTGGACGTCCTCCACCCACAGGGTGATGCGACCATCGTCGAGCAGCAGGGTGGCGCCGCGCGATACGTCGCCCGGCAATTCTTTGTAATCCAGGCCGACGCGCTCCTGGTTGCCCAGAGGGCAGCTGGCGTCGAGGATGAAGCGGTCACCGGCATGCAGCTGGATTTTCTGGTGCTCGAACTTGCCAATGCGGATTTTCGGACCCTGCAGGTCGGCCAGCACGCCGATGGTCTTGCCGCGCGCACGTGCCAGCGAACGGATCATCTCCGCACGCCGGATGTGGTCCTCTGCCCTGCCGTGGGAGAAGTTGAGGCGCACCACGTCCAGCCCGGCCGCGATCATCTGATCCAGGATCTTCGGATCATCCGAAGCGGGGCCGAGGGTGGCGACGATTTTGGTTTTGCGCAGCATCGAGTTCCTTGAGTACAACGCAAAGGCGGCACAGATGCAAAGAAAAACCTGGGGACAGGGTTTCGGGCTTCTTTGCGAACTTTGCGGCCTTCGCGTCTTTGCGTTTTGCTTCTGGGCGCCTAGCCCTTGGCCCGCTCTTCCAGGATTGCCACGGCCGGCAGGGTCTTGCCTTCCAGGTATTCCAGGAACGCGCCGCCCGCGGTGGAGATGTAGGACACCTTGTCATAGATACCGTATTTCTGGATCGCGGCGATGGTGTCCCCGCCACCGGCCAGGGTGAAGGCGGGGGTGGCGGCGATGGCCATGGCGATCTTCTTGGTGCCCTCGCCGAACTGATCGAACTCGAACACGCCCACCGGGCCGTTCCACACCACGGTGCCGGCCTTCATGATGATGTCGGCGAGCGCTTCGGCACTCTTGGGACCGATGTCGAAGATCATGTCGTCGTCGGCGACTTCGTCCGCGCTCTTGAGCACCGCCGGCTCGTTGGCGTCGAATTTCTTGCCCACCACCACGTCCACGGCGATGGGAATGGTCGCGCCGCGGGCGGCCATCTTTTCCATCAGCGCTTTCGCGGTCGGTACCAGGTCGTCCTCGCACAGGGACTTGCCGACATTCTTGCCGGCGGCCTTGAGGAAGGTGTTGGCAATGCCACCCCCGACCACCAGCTGGTCGCATTTTTCCGCCAGCGATTCCAGCACCGTGAGCTTGGTCGAGACCTTGGAGCCGCCGACGATGGCCACCATCGGGCGCGCGGGGTTGGCGAGCGCCTTGCCCAGGGCGTCCAGCTCTTCCATCAGCAGCAGACCGGCACAGGCCACCGGGGCGAATTTGGCGATGCCGTGGGTGGAGGCTTCGGCGCGGTGGGCGGTGCCGAAGGCGTCCATCACGAACACGTCGCACAGCGCCGCATATTTCTGCGCCAGCGCGTCATCGTTTTTCTTCTCGCCCTTGTTGATGCGCACGTTCTCCAGTACCACCACCTCGCCCTCGGCCACGTCGAAACCGCCATCGACCCAGTTCCGGATCAGCCGGATCGGCTTGCCCAGCTTCTGCGAGATGTTGTCGGCGACCGGTTTGAGGGAGTTTTCCTCCGAGAATTCCCCTTCGGTCGGACGTCCCAGGTGGGAAGTGACCATGACCCGCGCGCCCTGCTTCAGGCAGTGGTTGATGGTGGCCATGGACGCGGTGATGCGCGCATCGGAGGTGACTTTGCCATCCTTGACGGGTACGTTCAGGTCGGCGCGAATGAACACGCGCTTGCCCTTGAGGTCGAGGTCGGTGAGCTTGATGACGGACATGGTTCTCTCCTGATTTGGATAAGGTGTAAGGGATGGAGCGGATTCCATGCCTTACGCCTCAGTGTGATCGTGAGGTGTGAGGCGAAAAAGGCGGAGGCGGTTTCCCGCCTCACGCCTGACCCCTCACGCATTACTTGGCGATGTGTTCAACGAAGCGCAGCATGTTGCAGGTGTAGCCGTACTCGTTGTCGTACCAGGACACGACCTTGACGAAGGTGTCGTCCAGCGCGATGCCGGCTTCAGCATCGAAGATGGAGGAATAGCCGCAGCCGCGAAAGTCGGTGGAGACGACCTTCTCGTCCGTGTAGCCCAGGGTCCGGCTGATGTCGCCTTCCTGGGACGCCTTCTTCATGGCGGCGCAGATGTCCTCGTACTTGGCGGGTTTCTCCAGTTCCACGGTCAGGTCGACCACCGAGACATCGGAGGTCGGCACGCGGAAGGCCATGCCGGTGAGCTTGCCGTTGAGCTCGGGCAGCACCTTGCCCACGGCCTTGGCGGCGCCGGTGGAGGAGGGAATGATGTTCTCCAGAATGCCACGACCGCCCCGCCAGTCCTTCTTGGACGGCCCGTCGACGGTCTTCTGGGTGGCGGTGGCGGCGTGCACGGTGGACATGAGCCCCCGCTTGATGCCCCAGTTGTCGTGCAGCACCTTGGCGATGGGCGCCAGACAGTTGGTGGTGCAGGAGGCGGCGGAGACGATGGCCTGGCCGGCATAAGCGGTGTGGTTCACGCCGTAGACGAACATCGGGGTCTTGTCCTTGGAGGGCGCGGACATCACCACCTTCTTGGCGCCGGCTTTCAGATGAGCCTGGCAGGACTCCTCGTCCAGGAAAAAGCCGGTGCACTCCAGCACGATGTCGGCGCCCGCTTCGTTCCACTTCAGGTTGGCGGGGTCTTTCTCGGCGGTCAGGCGGATCTTCTTGCCGTTCACCACCAGGTGGTTGCCGTCCACCTGGATGTCGCCGTTGAAGCGGCCATGCACGGAGTCGTACTTCAGCATGTAGGCCAGGTAGTCCGGCTCGAGCAGGTCGTTGATCGCGACCACTTCGATCCCGGGGAACTCCTTGGCGATCGCGCGGAACGCCATGCGGCCGATGCGGCCGAAGCCGTTGATGCCGACTTTAATTGCCATGGTCATTTCTCCTTAGGTAGTAAGACATAAAATCCTTGACAACGAAGGACGCGAAGGAAATCCAAAGACGGGTTGTCCTTCGCGTTGCTTTGCGTCCTTTGCGTCGAATCGTTTTTTACAGAATGCCCTTCACGGTGTTCACCACATTCTCCGTGGTGAAGCCGAAGTGCTTGAACAGGTCAGCCGCCGGGGCGGATTCGCCGAAGCGATTCAGGCCGATCACGGCGCCGTTGCAGCCTACGTATTTGTACCAGCCGTCGGTCACGCCGGCCTCGATGGCCACGCGGGGAACGTCCTTGGGCAGCACGCTCGCCTTGTAGGCTTCGTCCTGCCGGTCGAAGGTCGTGGTGGAAGGCATGGACACGACGCGGGTAGGGATGCCCTGTTCGTCGAGCACCTTTTTCGCATCCAGCGCGAGCTGCACCTCCGAGCCGGTGGCGATCAACACCACCTTTGGGTTCGGCGCGTCGGCCAGCACGTAACCGCCCCTGCGGATGGCCTCGATCTGCTCGGCGTCGCGCTTCTGGAAGGTGAGGTTCTGGCGGGACAGGATCAGGCTGGTGGGGCCATCCTTCTTCTCCACCGCGGCGATCCAGGCCTGCATCGTTTCCACCGTATCGCAGGGACGCCAGACTTCCATGTTCGGCATCAGACGCAAAGTGGCGGTCTGCTCCACCGGCTGGTGGGTGGGCCCGTCCTCGCCCAGGCCGATGGAGTCATGGGTGAACACGTGGATCACCCGCTGTTTCATCAGCGCGGCCATGCGCAAGGCATTGCGCGAATATTCCGAGAACATCAGGAAGGTGCCGCCGAAGGGTAGCACGCCGCCATGCAGTGCCATGCCGTTCATGATCGCCGCCATGCCGAATTCCCGCACGCCGTAGCTGAAGTAGTTGCCGATCTTCCTGCCATGGGTGTGATGGCAGCCGGTCCAGTTGGTCAGGTTGGAACCGGTCAGGTCGGCGGAGCCGCCCACGAATTCCGGCAGCACCGGTGCCAGCGCGTTGATGGCGATCTGGCTCGCCTTGCGGGTGGCGACGCTCTCGGCCTTCTCGTTGATGGCGGCTAGCGCCTTCGTCACGTGTTCCTTCCAGTTCGCTGGCAGCTCGCCCTTCATGCGGCGCTCGAACTCTGCGGCCTCGGCCGGATAGGCCTTCTTGTATTCGGCGAACTTGTTGTTCCACAGGGTTTCCAGGCCCTGGCCCTTGGTCCGGCAGTCCCAGCCCTCGTAGATGTCCTGGGGAATCTCGAAGGGCGGATAATTCCAGCCCAAGTGCTTGCGAGTGGCCTCCACCTCGTCCTTGCCCAGGGCGGCGCCGTGCACGTCGTGGGTGCCCGCCTTGTTGGGCGAGCCCTTGCCGATGATGGTCTTGCAGCAGATCAGCGAGGGTTTGTCGGTGACCGCCTTGGCTTCCTGCAACGCCTTTTCCACGGCCTCGGCGTCATGGCCATCGACGTTGCGGATCACGTGCCAGTTGTAGGCTTCGAAGCGCTTGGCCGTGTCGTCGGTGTACCAGCCTTCGATGTGCCCGTCGATGGAGATGCCATTGTCATCCCAGAACGCGATCAGCTTGCCCAGGCCCCAGGTGCCGGCCAGCGCGCACGCCTCGTGGGAGATGCCCTCCATCATGCAGCCATCGCCCATGAATACATAGGTGTGGTGATTGACGATCTCATGCCCGGGTTTGTTGAACTGCTGGGCCAGGATCTTTTCCGCCAGTGCCATGCCCACGGCGTTGGTGATGCCCTGCCCAAGGGGGCCGGTGGTGGTTTCCACGCCCGGGGTGTAGCCGTACTCGGGATGTCCGGGGGTCTTGGAATGCAGCTGACGGAAGCGCTTGATTTCCTCCATGGGGAGGTCGTAGCCCGTCAGGTGGAGCAGCGCGTACAGCAGCATGGAACCGTGGCCGTTGGAGAGCACGAAGCGGTCCCGGTCCGGCCACTTCGGGTTGGCGGGATTGTGGCGCAGGTGGTGGTTCCAGAGCACTTCGGCGATTTCCGCCATCCCCATCGGGGCGCCCGGATGTCCGGAATTGGCTTGTTGCACCGCATCCACCGACAGCATGCGGATGGCGTTGCACAATTCAGCGCGAGTTGCCATGACGTGATTCCTTATACTTGTTGCGAAACCTTTCATGCCGGGGCCCTTCGGCCCCGGCGCAATACGGGCCACCCAAGGAAGACATAGCTGGGGTGCTCGGCGGCGGATGCGCCGCCCTTATCCCTCGCGCTGGCCGCTCTGCCTGCGCGCGTTCTTCGAATTTTAGGGAAAGCTAAAATTATCCCTTAGTTGGTGAATTCTTGGCAATAGACCAATAGATTCGATGTTTCAATGACTTGATCAGGGAAACGCGGCCTTGCGCGGCGTGCGGTCGGGGCGGGTCATCAGGCTTGGGTGCGCACCCAGTCGCGCCACAAGCGGAAAGTCGGTGGGTGCCAGGAAGCGATGACGGAACGCTTCCACGGATCGGTGGACCAGAAGTCATCCGCGTCTAGGGTGGCCATGGCCCCGCCGGCTTCCTGGAGGATCAGGGCACCCGCGGCGTAGTCCCAGAGCTTCTGACCGCCATGGAGATAGACGTCGAAGCGCCCGGCGGCAACGAAGCACCAGTCGAGCGCGCTGGAGCCAAAATTGCGCTGGGAACTGTAGGGGGGCACCGTGGCGAGAGCGGCTGCCAGTTTCCGGTCTAGCCGCTTCAGGTCCACGCCGGCCAGCGCTGCCTTCAGATTGCGGGGTGGGCGTTCCTTGATTGGCAGAGGCTCGCCGTTCAGGAAGGCGCCCTTGCCTCGTTCGGCCCAGAACATTTCATCGATTTCCGGCGCGTACACGACGCCGATCTCGGTGCGGTGCGCGCGCATCAGTGCGATGGACACGGCGAAATAGGGCAGGCCGTTGACGAAATTGGACGTGCCGTCAATGGGGTCGATCACCCAGAGGCCGTCGCGACCGGCTTCCCAAAGGCGTTGTTGCTCCTCCCCGCTCATCTCTTCGCCGAGCACCGGATGCGCGGCGATGGCCTGCAACCCCTGCACCAGGGCAGCCTGGGCGGCGGTATCGGCGATGGTGCAGAGGCTGCCGTCGACCTTGTGCTCGTGCGCCACGCGCAGGTAGCGCGGCACGATCTCGTGCTGGGCGACGCGCTTGGTGAGTTGGATGATCGCGTCGAGCATGCGTCGGGGGTCGGGCGTCGGGATCGAAGGGGTCAGGGGGATGAGGCGTGGAGGATGCCGAAATCGCGCGTGACGTGGCCTGAATCCTATTCCTCTCGCCACTTGATCGAACAGCCCATACTGGGGATCTGCTCCGCGGGGCCCTGACCGGTATGGGCGATCTGCACCATGGCCTCGAACAGCTCGCGGCGGGCGTCCTCCGGTGCGGTCTCCTTGCGCGAGGCGTCGAGACGGCCGCGGTATTGCAGCGCCAGGTCTGCGTTGAAACCGAAGAAATCCGGCGTGCATACCGCACCGTAGGCTTTCGCCACCGCCTGGGTCTCATCGAACACGTAGGGAAACGGATAGGCGTACTCGGCGGCGATGCGCTGCATGTTCTCGAAGGAGTCTTCCGGGTAGCGGGATGCATCGTTGCTGTTGATGGCAATGGCGCCGATGCCATGCCGCGCGAGTTCGGACACGTCGCGGATGATGCGGCTGCGCACCGCTTTCACGTAGGGGCAGTGATTGCAGATGAACATCACCAGGAGGCCGTTCGGACCGCGTGCGCTCGCGAGGGTATGGCGCTTGCCGTCGACGCCGGGCAGGTCGAAGTCCGGCGCCTTCCAGCCGAACTCACAAACTGGGGTGGTGAGACTGACCATGGTGCGTGCCTTAGAATGAAGCCAGGGGTCCGATTGTGCCACGAGAAAACCCCAAAAGGCCAAATGCCTGTCCATGGGTGCATGTGCTCTGGGCGCATGGCCTGGGTATACTCGTCGGTCACACCATCAGCCCGCACCATGCGCCTGTCCCGATTCTACTGCCCCGAAACGCTTGCACCCGGTGCCCGTGTGCGTCTGCCGCCGGAGGCCGCTCACCATGCCGTGCGCGTGCTGCGACTCGCCGAGGGCGCGCCGCTCATCGTCTTCAACGGTGACGGCAACGAATATGCGGCGCGCATCCTGCGCATCGAGCGTCAGGACGTGGTGGTGCTGATCGAGGGTGTGCAGGCAGTGGCGCGCGAGTCGCCGCTGGCCGTCACCCTGCTGCAGGGCATCTCCGCGGGGGAGCGCATGGATTACACCCTGCAGAAATGTGTCGAATTGGGCGTGCATGCGATCCAGCCGATTCGGGCGGAGCGCAGCGTGGTGCGCCTGGGTGCGGAGCGCGCGGCCAAGCGGCTCAAGCACTGGCAGGGGGTGATCGTCGCGGCCTGTGAGCAATGCGGGCGCAACCGGCTACCCCAGCTGTCCCAGGCGTTGAGCCTCGCCGAGTGGGCGGCGCGGTGCGCTACCGACGCCCCGGCGCTGCGGCTGATGCTCGCGCCGGAGGCGAGTCTGACCCTGCGGGAGGTGCCGCCGCCCGACGGCGCGGCGGTGCTGGCGGTGGGGCCGGAGGGTGGTTTCAGCGAGAACGAACGCCTGATCCTGGCCCAAACCGGCTTCGTCGTGGTGCGGCTGGGCCCCCGCATCCTGCGCACCGAGACCGCTGCCGTGGCCGCGCTCGCCGCACTGCAAAGCCGTTTCGGCGACCTTTGAGCTAACTCTCGCAATGCTCATGTAAGTATTGATGCCACCGGGGTTTTTGGTTAACGTGGCGCCTAGTCTCCGGGCCCGTCACCGAACATGCGCATCGTCAAAACCAAAACCCAGGACTTCGTGAACTGGTTTCGTGCTGCGGCGCCGTACATCCACGCCTTCGGTGGCCGCACCTTCGTCGTCGCCTTCGGCGGCGAGGTGGTGAGTGAAGGGGGCTTCGTCGCGCTCGCCCACGACATCAATCTGCTCAATGCGCTGGACGTGCGCGTGGTGCTCGTGCATGGCGCGCGCCCCCAGATCGAGGCGGAGCTCTCCGAGCGCGGGGCGACCATACGCTACGTGGACGGTCTGCGGGTGACCGACGCGGATGCGCTCGCCTGCGTGAAGGAGGCGGCTGGTTCGGTGCGGGTGGAAATCGAGGCGCTGCTGTCGATGGGTCTACCCAACTCCCCGATGGCGGGGGCCGACATCCGCGTGGCCTCGGGCAATTTCGTCACCGCCAAGCCGCTGGGCGTGCGGGGCGGTGTCGATCTGCAGCACACCGGGGCGGTGCGCAAGATCGATGCGGCGGCGATCCAGCGCCGGCTCGACCTCAACGAGATCGTCGTGCTCTCGCCCATCGGCTATTCGCCCACCGGCGAGGTGTTCAACCTTACCCTGGAGGACGTCGCCACCCAGGCGGCCATCGCCCTCAAGGCGGAAAAGCTGATCTTCCTCATGGATGCGCCCGGCGTGGTCGATGCCAAGGGCAAACTCATCAAGCAGCTCACCGCAGCCGAGGCGAGCCGGCGCCTGAGGGCGGCCAAGTCGCTCGTGCCCGATGTGGCCTTGTATCTACCCTGTGCCATCACCGCCTGCAAACAGGGTGTGAACCGGGTCCACCTGATTTCGCGGCACGTGGACGGGGCCATTCTGCAGGAGCTGTTCACCCGTGAGGGCATCGGCACCATGGTGACGCCGGAACCGGTAGAGCAACTGCGGGCGGCGACCATCGACGACGTGGGCGGCATCCTTTCCCTGATCGAACCCCTGGAGGCGGAGGGCATCCTGGTGCGGCGCTCGCGCGAACTGCTGGAGATGGAGATCGACCGCTTCTATGTGCTGGAGCGCGATGGCATCCTCATCGGCTGTGCGGCCCTGTACCCGTTCCCGGAGGAAAAATCCGCCGAGCTCGCCTGTCTCGCGGTCCATCCCGAATACCGTGATGCCGGGCGCGGCAGTGCGCTGCTGGCGCAGGTGGAGGAGGCAGCGCGCAAGCGCCGCTTCAAGCGCCTGTTCGTGCTGACCACCCAGACTGCCCACTGGTTCGTGGAGCGGGGCTTCGTGGAGACCGGCGTGGAAGACCTGCCGCCTAAGAAACAGGCGCTGTATAACTACCAGCGCCGTTCCAAGGTGTTCGTCAAGCGCCTCTGACCGTCTCGCGGCAGGCCGGATGTGCCTTGCACGCGGGTGCCCAAGGGGGCGTTTGGGGCTGTGATGCCGCGGCAGATACGCTGCGGCCAGGACAGATGGAGGTGGGATCGTGGGAGTCTTCGGCAAGCCAGGGCGAACGTGGTTCGCCGCTGTGGGGCTGCTGTGGCTTGTGGCGACTGCCGCCCAGGCCCGGCAGGAGGAGGCGCCACTGCAGGTGGGGCTGGTGCCGAGCCTCAGTGCCCGTACCCTCATCAGTGCGTACCAGCCGCTACGTGAGTTTCTCGCGCAGGCGCTCAGGCAGCCGGTAGAGCTGTACACGGCGCCCGATTTCACCACCTTCTTCCACCAAACCCAGCGCGGCGACTTCGATCTGGTGATGACCCCCGCCCATTTCGCCTGGCTTGCCATCCAGGAGGCTGGCTATGTGCCCCTCGTCACCTACCGCAATGAACTGGGCGCGCTCCTGATCGTCAGGCACGACAGCACCATCACGGGCCCCGCGCAGCTCAAGGGCAAGACCATCGGCGTGGTGGACATGCTTGCCATCGTGACCCTGCGCGGCACCCAATGGCTGCGCGAGCAAGGGTTTAAGGCCGGGCGTGACTACACCCAGGTCACCGTGGCACCCCACAACACGGCGGCGCTGGCGGTCGCGCGCGGCGACATCGATGCCGCCATCATCGCCTCGGGCCCCTACCGACTGATGCCGGAGGACATCCGCAGCCAGGTGCGGGTGCTGTCGGAACTCGGCGTCCTGCCGCACGCTGTGTACCTCGCCCGCGGCGACTTGCCCGCTGCCCGCCGCCACGCGCTTACCGAGGCGCTGCTGGCCTTCGGCAACGCATCCCCCGAGGGGCGCCGCTTCATGGAGGAATATCGATTCGGGGGGTTCAAGCGTATCACCGCCGGCGAGCTGCGCGCCATGGAGGCGTACGCGCGTGAGGTGAAGCGGCTCATGCAGGCTTCGCCATGAGCCCGGCGTGGCCCGCAAACGTGGTCCTGCTGATCCTGGGCATGGCGCTGGGCGCCGCGTCCGCCGACGAGCGTCCGATCACCGTCGGGCTCGCCCCCAACGTCAGTCCGCGTACGATCCTGAGTGCCTACCAGCCGCTGCGCGCACAGCTGGAAGCGGAGCTGCAGCGTCCCGTGGAGCTTTATACCGCGCCGGATTTCTCCACGTTTTACCAGCGTGCGCTCAAGGAGGAGTATGACCTGTTCCTGATCCCTGCGCACATGGGCTGGCTGGCTCATCTCGAGGCGGGCGCGCAGCCTGTGGCACAATTCGCCAAGTTGCAGGAAGGGGTGGTGCTGGTGCGGCGCGACCGGCCGGTCCGACGCGTGGCCGACCTGCAGGGCAGGCGGGTGGTGTTCGCCGACCCCCTGGCCATCGTGACCCTGCGCGGCAAGGACTGGCTTGCGGAGCAGGGCCTCGCCGTCCAGTCCCCGCTGCGGGGACTACCCTATTTCACCCACCACGATGCCGCGCTTTTGGCGGTACTCCATGGCGAGGCCGACGCCGCGATCGTGAGCTCGGTGCCGCTGTTGCTGGGACCCGCCGAGGTGCGCGAGGGACTCGTCACCCTGGCCACGATCGGGACCTACCCGGCCAATGTGTTCATGGCGCGGGCAGGGCTTCCGGCCGCCGATCTCGCACGCATTCAGGCGGCACTGCTCGGCCTGGGCGACGGGTCGCAGGCGGGGCGCGCCTTTCTCACGCGGCACCGTCTCGATGCGGTCGTGCCTCTGGGCACCCGGGACCTGAAGCCGATGGATGGCTACGCGCGGCGGGTTCGCACCTCTTTGCGTGCGATGCCCCGTGCCGGGGCTGGGACACCCTGAGGCCGACCATGCTACCATCGCGCCAGCCCATGCCTGTTAGCGCATCTCAGCTCGAACCTCATGCCGGCGCCACGCTGGCGGCGGCATTGCACGACGCGGGGTCCTGAGGTGCAGCCGGTGCGCTGGTGGCGCTCCCTGCGCCTCAAGATCGTGCTGGCCAGTGTACTGGTGGAGCTCGTCCTGCTCACCGTGCTGGTGGCCAACGGCGTGCGGCTGGTGGACCAGAGTTTGGTGCAGGAAGCACAGCACAGGGTGGGCGCCCTGCAGCCGCTGTTCAATGCGGCTCTGATCGCCCCGTTGACGCAGCGCGACTACGCCAGCCTGAACGAGATCCTGCGCGAGCTGCAGACCGAAGCCAACGTGGTCTACCTGGCGCTGCTCGACACCCGCGCCAACGTGGTGGCCTCGGCGGGCTGGGACCGCAGCCGGCCCCTGCCGAAGCCCGATCATGATGTGGGCGAGGCAGAGCGTGCCGGCAAGGCCACGTTCGATGGCGCCATGACGGTGCAGTTCGCCGGCCAGCGTTACGGCGAGCTGCGTTATGGCCTGGCGCTGGGCTTCCTGAGCGCCTCCAAGCAGGATCTGCTGCGCCAAAGCCTGGTGATCGCAGGCATCGAGGTGCTGCTGACCCTCTTCCTCCTGACCCTGGTGGGCTATTGGCTCACCCGTGATCTCGCGCGGCTTACCGAGGCGAGCCAGCACCTCGCGGCGGGCGATCTGACGGTACAGGTGCCGGTGCGCTCCCGGGATGAGGTGGGCGTGCTCACGGGCGCGTTCAACCGCATGTCGGAGGCCGTGCGGCAGCGCATTGCCGAACTCGCGGCGAGCGAGGCCAAGTTTCACGCCATCGCCGATTACACCTACGACTGGGAGAACTGGGTCGATCCGGCGGGTCGATTGGTCTGGGTCAACCCGTCGGCGCAGCGGCTGTCCGGCTACACGCCGGCGGAACTGCTCGCCATGGACAACTTTCCGGAACCCATCATTGCGCCGGAGGATCGCGAGCGCACGCTGCGCACCTTCGCCGCCGCGGTGAAGGGGGGCAGTGGGGAGGCGTTCGAGTTCCGCGCCGTGCGCAAGGATGGGAGCGCGTTCTGGGCATCGGTGTCATGGCAGCCGATCTTCGGCCCCGGGGGCGAGTTTCTCGGCCACCGCAGCACGATTCGCGACATCACCGAACTCAAGCAGTCCGAGTTCGTACTGCAGGAGGCGATCGAAGAGCTCAAACAGTCGGAGGACATCCAGCGCCGCCTGCTGGACCAGTCGCGGGAGGAGCAGGCGCGCATGACCTCGCTGCTCTCGGCAATGAACATCGGCATCCTGTTCGAGAACGCGGAGAAGCGCGTGCTCTACGTCAACCCGGCGTTCCGCCGCATCTGGCTCATCCGTGAGAACGTGGAACTGACCGGCCGCCTCACCACCGAAGTGCTGAGCTACTCCGCCAACGTGCTGGCACGGCCGGACCATTTCTCCAAGCACATCCTGTTCGTGATGGATACCCACGAGGTGTCGGAAACCTTCGAGATCGTCATGGCCGACGGCCGCGTGGTCACGCAGCTTTCCTATCCGGTCCGCGACAGCGAAGGGCGCTTCATCGGCCGCCTGTGGATCTACGAGGATGTCACCCGCGAGCGGCAGACCGCCGAGCAACTCATCTACCTGGCGGAGCGCGACTCCCTCACCGGCCTGTACAACCGGCACCGCTTCCAGGAAGAACTCTCGCGCATGATGGTGGACGCGGACCGCCGCCACAGCGAGGGGGCGCTGCTGTTCTTCGATCTGGACGAGTTCAAGTACGTCAACGACACGTTTGGTCACCGGGCCGGCGATGCCATGCTGATCCGTGTGGCGGGCGAAGTGAGCACCTTGATCCGCCGCAACGAAATCTTCAGCCGCCTGGGGGGCGACGAGTTTGCGGTGCTGGCCCCGGATTGCGACGAGCGGGAGGCGTCCCTGCTGGCCGAGCGGATCGTGCGCGCGATCGCGGCGATTCCCTTCCGTTTTGAGGGGCAGAACATCCGCCTCACCACCAGCCTGGGCATTGCCCTGTACCCTTCCCAGGCCGATACCGCCGAGACCCTGATCGCCCATGCCGATGCGGCCATGTACCAGGCGAAGGAGGCGGGCAAGAATGCCTGGCGCATCTACCGGCCGGATCTGGATGCCTCGCGCGAGATGTTGTCGCGCCTGTCCTGGAACGAACGCATCGAACACGCCCTGGAGCGGGGATTGATGCGCCTGCATTTTCAGGGTGTGTTCAATGCCCGCGACGGCGCGCTCTCCCATCTGGAAGTGCTGGTGCGCATGGTGGACCAGCAGGACCCGGAACGGCTCATCATGCCGGGCCATTTCATTCCCTTGGCGGAGAAGACCGGCAAGGTGGTGGACATCGACCGCTGGGTGATCCGCGAGTCGATCCGCATGCTCGCACGCCATCGGGACCTGCCGCCGCTGGCGGTCAATATTTCCGGCCGTTCCTTCGACGATCCCCTTCTGCCGCAATTCATCGCCGACGAACTCGCGGTGGCCGGGGTGGAACCGTTCCGTTTGATGGTGGAGCTGACGGAGACGGCGGCGGTATCGGACCTGCACGATGCCCAGCGTTTCATCGAGGCCCTGCACCTCACTGGCTGCCGCATCTGCCTGGACGATTTCGGCAGCGGGTTCTCTTCATTTGCCTATCTCAAGCATCTCAAGGCGGATGTGCTCAAGATCGACGGCCTGTTCATCCGCGACCTGCCCAACGACCGCGACAACCAGGTCTTTGTGAAGTCCATCGTCGACGTGGCGCGGGGCCTGCGCAAGATCACAGTGGCCGAGTTCGTCGAGGACGCGGAGACCCTGGAGATGCTTCAGCAGTTCGGTGTCGACCTGGTGCAGGGCTACCACCTGGACATGCCCCAGGCGGAACATCCGGCGATCATCACGGTCTTGGGCTAAAATCACACATTTCAGTGCTGATCGCGGAGTGATTGACCATGGCGAGAATCGTGCATTGCGTGAAGTTGGGGCGGGAGGCGGAGGGACTGGATTTTCCGCCCTACCCGGGAGAACTCGGCAAGCGGATCTTCGAGAACGTGTCCAAGGAAGCCTGGCAGGGCTGGATCAGGCTGCAGACCATGCTGGTGAATGAAAACCGGCTCAACCTGGCCGACCCCAAGGCCCGCAAGTATCTAGCCGAGCAGATGGAAGGCTATTTCTTCGGTGCGGGTGCGGACCGGCCTGCCGGCTACGTTCCACCCACCAAATAACCGTCATCAGACTGTCATAAAGTTCACCGGTAGGGCCTGGGGACCGTTATGCTGAGGCTCCCGCCCATGTCCGATCTCAAAGCCCCGGAGCTCTACCTCAACCGCGAGCTGGCCCAGCTCGAATTCAATGCACGCGTGCTGGCCCAGGCCGAGGACGAGCGCGTGCCGATCCTGGAGCGGCTGAAATTCCTGTGCATTGTGTCGAGCAACCTCGACGAGTTTTTCGAAATCCGCGTTGCCGGCCTGAAGGAGCAGATCAAATTCCAGAGCGAAGCCGTCGGCCCCGACGGCCTCACCCCGCGTCAGACCTTCAAGGCGGTGGCGGCGCGGGCGCACGCGCTGGTGGCGCGTCAGTATGCACTGCTCAACGAAATCATCCTGCCCAAGCTCGCGGAGCAGGGGATCCGCTTCCTGCGCCGCACCCACTGGAACGCCGCGCAGAGTGCCTGGGTCAAGGACTTCTTCTTCCGCGAGGTGATGCCAGTGCTCACGCCGATCGGGCTCGATCCGGCACACCCTTTCCCGCGCGTGCTGAACAAAAGCCTCAATTTCGCCGTCGAGCTGGAGGGCAAGGATGCCTTCGGCCGTAATTCCGGCACTGCCATCGTGCAGGCGCCGCGGGTGCTGCCGCGGGTGATCCGCATGCCCAGTACGGTGGCAGGCTGCGAATATGGCTTCGTGTTTCTCTCCTCGGTGCTGCACGCGCATGTGGGTGAGCTCTTTGCCGGCATGCAGGTGAAGGGGTGTTACCAGTTCCGCGTCACCCGCAACAGCGATCTCTTCGTCGACGAGGAAGAGGTGACCAACCTGCGCGAGGCGCTGCAGGGGGAACTGTCCCATCGCCATTTCGGCAACGCAGTGCGTCTCGAGGTCGCTGACAGTTGCCCCCCGGAGATGGTGCGCTTCCTCCTCGGCCAGTTCGGGCTCGGCGAGGAGGATCTGTATCAGGTGCATGGCCTCGTCAACCTGGTCCGCCTGATGCAGGTGCCCGCCTGGGTGGAGCGGCCGGACCTGAAATATCCGCCCTTCACCCCCGGCTTGCCGGCGGCGTTGGTGCGGGAGGATGACCTGTTCGCGGCCATCCGCCGCCAGGACATCCTGCTGCACCATCCATTCCAGTCCTTCGGCCCGGTGATCGAGTTCGTGCAGCAGGCGGCGCGTGATCCGCAGGTGTTGTCGATCAAGCAGACGGTCTATCGGACGGGCACCGACTCCGAAATCATGGAAGCGCTGATCCTCGCCGCCCGCAGCGGCAAGGAAGTGAGCGTGGTGGTGGAGCTCTTGGCACGTTTCGACGAGGAGGCCAACATCAACTGGGCCCAGCGCCTGGAGGAGGCGGGTGCGCATGTGGTGTACGGCGTGGTTGGGTACAAGACCCATGCCAAGATGTGTCTGGTGGTGCGACGCGAGGCGGAAGGGCTGGTGCGTTATGCCCATCTCGGCACCGGCAACTATCATCCGCGCACCACCAAGCTCTACACCGATTTCGGGCTGTTCACTGCGCACCCGCAGATCTGTGCCGACGTGGCCAACGTCTTCGTGCAGCTCACCGGTCTGGGCAGGGCAGGTCAGCTGACCCACCTGTGGCAGTCGCCTTTCACCATGCAGCCCAACATTCTGGCTGCGATCCGGCGCGAGATCGAGCACGTGAAGGCGGGGCGCAAGGGACGCATCATCGCCAAGATGAATGCACTGGTGGAGCAGCCCGTGATCGAGGCGCTCTACGAAGCCTCGCAGGCAGGGGTCAACATCGATCTCATCGTGCGCGGTGTGTGCGCCCTCAAGCCCGGCGTGCCCGGCGTGTCCGAGCGCATCCGGGTGCGTTCCATCGTGGGGCGCTTCCTCGAGCATACGCGCATCTACTATTTCTACAACGACGGCGCCGATGACCTGTATCTTTCCAGTGCCGACTGGATGAACCGCAACCTGCATCGGCGCATCGAGGTGGCTTTCCCGGTGCTGGACCGGAAGCTCAAGAAGCGGGTGATCAAGGAAGGCCTGGAGCCTTATCTCAAGGACAACTGCCAAGCCTGGCGCATGCTGCCCGACGGCGGTTTCGAGCGACTGCATGCCGGGCGCGGAAAGCTCTACTGCGCCCAGAACGAGCTTCTGGTCGAACTGGCCAAATAGCGCGCGATCGCCCTTTCGCGCTAGAATCCCCAGCTTGATCCCCTGGTTTGCAGGGGCGTTCCTGATCATTCCCAAAAAGTCGGACGGAGCATGACTGGGCACAAAACGACGGCGCCAGCGACGCTGGCACTTCCAAGGATTCGCACGGTCTGCGTGCTGGGTGGCGCGGGGTTCGTCGGCCAGCATGTGGTGCATCTGTTGCAGGCGGGCGGGTATGGCGTGCGGGTGCCCACGCGGCGGCGCGAGCGCTGCAAGGATCTGATCGTGTTACCAGGGGTAGACGTGGTCGAGGCCGACATCCACGATCCGGGCGCGCTGAAGGACCTGCTCCAAGGCATGGACGCCGCGATCAATCTGGTGGGCATCCTGCACGAGCGCCGCACCGGGCGTGTGGACAAGCCCGCTGCGCGGCGCGGCGATTTCCATGAGATACACGTGGAGCTGCCACGCAAGATCGTGCATGCCTGCGCCCAAAACGGCGTGCGGCGCCTGTTGCACATGAGCGCGCTCAACGCCGATGCCACGGCGCGCAGTGCCTATCTGCGTTCCAAAGGTGCCGGCGAGGCCCTGGTGCTGGAAGCCGCGCTGCCCCACAGCGAGAACGAGCGCTGGTATCTGGACGGCCCCAAGTTCGTGAAGGGACAGGGCATGGCGGTGACCGTGTTCCGTCCCTCGGTGATCTTCGGCGAGCGTGACAGCTTCCTCAACCTGTTTGCGCGCCTGGTGCGCCTGTTCCCGCTGATTCCGCTGGCGAGCCCCTACGCCAGGTTCCAGCCCATCTTCGTCGAGGACGTGGCGCGTGCCTTCGTCGCCAGTCTGGACAATCCCACGACCTATGGTCAGGCCTATGACCTGTGCGGTCCCAAGGTCTACACCCTGCGTGAGCTGGTCGAGTATGCCGCTGCGATTCAAGGACTCAGACGGCGCGTGCTGCCGCTCTCGCAGCGCCTGTCCTATCTGCAGGCCTGGGCGCTGGAGCATCTGCCGGGCAGGCTCATGACGCGGGACAACTACTGGTCCATGCAGGTGGACAGTGTCTGCGGTTGTGATTTTCCCGCGGTGTTCGGCTTCCGCCCCACGCCCCTGGAAGTCGTCGCGCCGCGCTACCTGGCCCCCCGTGCCGTACACTCCCGCTACGACGACTATCGTGTCAGCGCGCGGCGCTGATCCGTCCTCCCCACGGAGGCACAGAGACACGGAGAAGACCCTTGCCCCCTGGAGGGCGTCGTCCCGTCAACCCCTTCGCCTCAAGATGCGTTGCCCGTGAATCTCTGTGCCTCTGGGGTGAAGCAATGAAAACCTATATCGTCGGCGGCGCGGTGCGCGACGAGCTGCTCGGGCTGCCGGTGCAGGACCGCGACCACGTGGTGGTCGGCGCCACGCCCGAGGACATGGTGCGCCTGGGCTTTCGCCCGGTGGGTAAGGATTTCCCGGTGTTCCTGCATCCGCAGACCCAGGAGGAATACGCCCTCGCGCGCACCGAGCGCAAGACCGCGCGCGGCTACAAGGGCTTTAAGGTCTACGCGTCGCCCGAGGTGACGCTGGAAGAGGATCTCGCGCGGCGTGACCTCACCATCAACGCCATCGCCAAGGACGAGGCGGGCACCTACATCGACCCCTATGGCGGGCGGCGTGATCTGGCGGCCAAGGTGCTGCGCCACGTCAGTCCGGCCTTCGTCGAGGACCCGGTGCGCATCCTGCGGGTGGCGCGCTTTGCCGCGCGCTTTGCCGATTTCACCGTGGCCGAGGAAACCCATGCGCTGATGCGCGAGATGGTCGACAACGGCGAAGTCGATGCCCTGGTGCCGGAGCGGGTGTGGCAGGAGCTCGCACGCGGGCTGATGGAAGCGAAGCCCTCCCGCATGTTCCAGGTGCTGCGCGCCTGCGGCGCCCTGGCGAAGATCCTGCCCGAGGTGGACCGCCTGTTCGGCGTGCCGCAGAATGCCAAGAGCCATCCGGAGATCGACACCGGCGTGCATGTCATGCTGGTGGTGGACCGCGCCGCCATCGAGCGCCGCGCGCTGCCGGTGCGCTTCGCCGCGCTCACCCACGACCTGGGCAAGGGCACCACGCCCAAGGAAGAATGGCCCCAACACGGCGGCCACGAGGCACGCAGCGTGGAACTGGTTCTGGACGTGACCAGACGCCTCAAGGTGCCCAACGACTGCCGCGAGCTGGCGGTACTGGTGGCGCGCTGGCACGGCGAGGTGCACGGCGCGGCGGAAGCGGGCGCGGATGCCCTCGTCACGCTGCTCACCAACGTCGATGCCTTCCGTCAGCCGGAGCGCTTCGAGCTGTTCCTGCAGGCGTGCGAGGCGGACTACCGCGGCCGGCCGGGCTACGAGGACAAGGCCATGGCCGCCGCCGAGCGCCTGCGCTCGGCCTACGCCGCGGCCTCGGGCGTGGACGCCGGGGCGATTGCCCGCCAGCACCAGGGCGGGGAAGCAATCAAGCAGGCGGTGTTCGCGGCCCGGGTGGCGGCAGTGGCGGAAAGCTTGCAGGGTTTTTAACCACCAAGAGCACGAAGAACACGGAGAAAAACCTCGCATGACTTCGTATTCTTTGTGCGCTTCGTGGTGAGAGAATCTTTCCAATCAGGGTACCCATGATCGACCTCTATACCTGGTCCACCCCCAACGGCCGCAAGATCTCCATCCTGCTGGAGGAAACCGGGCTGCCCTATCGCGTGCATCCGGTGGACATCACCCGGGGCGAGCAGCACAGGCCCGAGTTCGTGGCCATCAGCCCCAATGCCAAGATTCCGGCCATCGTCGATTCGCAAGGGCCGGACGGCGAGCCGATCACCCTGTTCGAGTCCGGCGCGATCCTGATCTATCTTGCGGAGAAAACGGGCAAGTTCCTGTCGGCCGAGGCGCGCACGCGCTACGTGACCCTGCAATGGCTGATGTTCCAGATGGGCGGCATCGGGCCGATGTTCGGCCAGGCGCACCACTTCCTCAAGTTCGCGCCGGAGCCGCTGCCCTACGCCATCGAGCGCTATACGAAGGAGGTGCGCCGGCTGTACGGCGTGCTGGATGCGCGCCTGCGCGAGGCGCCTTATCTCGCCGGCGACGAATACACCATCGCCGACATCGCCACCTATCCGTGGGTGGCGCGCTGCGAGTGGCACTGCGTGGACCTGGCGGACTTTCCCCACGTGAAGGCATGGTTCGACGGCATCGGCGCGCGGCCGGCGGTGCGAAAGGGGATGGCAGTGCCATGTTGAGGAGGACGGATACCCCTCTCCCCGGCCCTCTCCCACGAGGGGAGAGGGGGTCCAGGGTGTCGCTTTGCGACAGGATGATCAACGCCTGAAGATCCAGAGGATGAGGGTGAGCACGATGGACACCAGCAGGCTGCTGGTGATCGGGAAGTAGAAGATGCCGTTCTTGCGTTCGATGCGGATGTCGCCGGGCAGGTTGCCCAGGCCGAGCTTCGACAGCAGCGGCCACAGCAAGCCCATGACCACGAGGATGAGACCGAGCGTGATGAGCCATTTCGCCATACCCCAATTATACGGCGTCTGCCATGCCTGATACCCGCTGGGAGCACTTCGTGCACGGCGCTGACATCGGCGTGCGTGGCATCGGCGCGACGCCGGCACAAGCCTTCGAACAGGCGGCTCTGGCCATGACCGCCGTCATCTGCGAGCCGTCCCGGGTGGCCCCGCGGGAGGCGGTGAGGGTGGCGTGCGAAGCGCCGGATCATGAATACCTGCTGGTGGACTGGCTCAACGCCATCGTGTACGAAATGGCGACCCGCCGCATGCTGTTCTCCCGCTTCGATGTGACGCTCGGCGGCAACAAGCTCACCGGCACCCTGTGGGGCGAGCCCGTGGACGTGGCGCGGCACCAGCCGGCGGTGGAAGTGAAAGGCGCCACCTATACTGAACTGAAAGTGACCCGGAACGCACAGGGCGAATGGGTGGCCCAGTGCGTGGTGGATGTTTGAGTTGAATCAAGGGCTCAACCATGGATCTCTCCCGTTTCGAGAAAATCTCCGACTACGAATGGCGCGTGCCTCCCCGCGGCAGGATGCGCGTGCCCGCCATCCTCTACGCCAGCGAGCAGCTCATGCGCGAGATGGATGAGAAGGTGTTCGATCAGGTGACCAATGTCGCCACGCTGCCCGGCATCGTCAGGGCCTCCTACGCCATGCCCGACGCCCACTGGGGCTATGGCTTCCCCATCGGCGGCGTGGCGGCCTTCGATGCGGACGAGGGCGGGGTGGTGTCGGCCGGCGGCGTGGGCTTCGACATCTCCTGCGGCGTGCGCACCCTGCACACCGGGCTCACCCTCTCCGACGTCGAGCCGGTGAAGAAACAGCTCGCCGACACCCTCTACGCGCGCATTCCCGCCGGCGTCGGCAGCACCGGCAGCCTGCATCTGTCCATGGAGGAAATGAACGCCATGCTACGGGGCGGCGCCCAGTGGGCGGTGAAGCGGGGCTACGGCACGGAAGCCGACCTGGAGCGCATCGAGGAGCGCGGCTGCATGGCCGGCGCGGATCCCTCCCAGGTGTCGGAGCACGCGAAGAAGCGGCAGAAGGACGAAGTGGGCACGCTGGGCTCCGGTAACCACTATCTCGAGGTGCAGCTGGTCGCGGAAATCTACCAGCCGAAGATCGCCCGGGCCTTCGGCCTGAAGGAAGGGGACATCGTGGTGTCCATCCACTGCGGCTCGCGCGGGCTCGGACACCAGATCGGCACCGAATTCCTCAAGAGCATGGCGCTCGCCGCGCGCGAATACGGCATCGAGCTGCCGGACCGGGAGCTCGCCTGCGCGCCGATCCACTCCGACATCGGGCGCCGTTACCTGGGCGCCATGCGCGCTGCCATCAACTGCGCGCTCGCCAACCGCCAGGTCATCACCCATCTCACCCGCGAGGCCTTTGCCGCCGTGCTGCCGCAGGCCAGGCTCGACCTGCTCTACGACGTGTCCCACAACACCTGCAAGGTGGAGGAGCACGAAGTGGACGGCCGCAAACGCAAGCTCTACGTCCACCGCAAGGGCGCCACCCGGGCCTTCGGCCCCGGCCGCCCGGACCTCCCGGAGGCCTTTCGCCATGTGGGCCAGCCGGTGTTGATCGGCGGCTCCATGGGCACTGCGTCCTACATTCTCGCCGGGCGCGAGGAGAGCGAGCATCATGCCTGGGGTTCCGCCTGCCACGGCGCCGGCCGCGCCATGAGCCGCACCCAGGCCACCAGGCGCTGGCGCGGACGCGAGCTGATCGACGAGCTGGCGGGGCGCGGCATCCTCATCCGCAGCCCGTCGCTGCGCGGTGTGGCGGAGGAAGCGCCGGGTGCCTACAAGGATGTGTCGGCGGTGGTGGATGCTGCCGACCATGCGGGGCTCGCCCATAAGGTGGCGAAGCTGACGCCGCTGGTGTGCGTCAAAGGATAAAAAGCTTGGAACGCAGAGGACGCGGAGGGCGCAGAGGAATAGCTTAGGTTCATCCGGCTTTGGCGTGGGCCAACGGCTGTTGGCCTGCCCCCTCTCCCTCGATGGGAGAGGGTTGGGGAGAGCGTGATTCGGCTCGAACTTAGCCCTCTGCGTCCTCTGCGTTTAATGCTTTGCTAAACCCAGATTGTCCATTAGACCGGCCCATGCCATTGGTAACGATGTGCAAGACGACGATGGAAGTACCTCCGGATGCGACTGGCAGGCCTATGCGGGCCTCGCTCGCCCCTGATCGGCCAGCTTGCGCGTTACTTCTCGGCGAGGTGTTTAACCTTGCCTGCGACCGTCACGCGCAACCTGTC